>CENZ01025975.1_pt1 | contig 127247 bp, 121 predicted proteins | sample 361341 | NCBI WGS metagenome assembly CENZ01 (sample SAMEA2619782, study PRJEB7988) | marine metagenome | biome: marine biome (ENVO:00000447); feature: deep chlorophyll maximum layer (ENVO:xxxxxxxx); material: "saline water (ENVO:00002010), including plankton (ENVO:xxxxxxxx)" | depth 50 m
GGCCATTGCTTGGCACGCTAGGCAAATGATGAGAGGAACATATGGAAAGCGAGTAGCTGTTATCGCTGGTAAAGGTAACAACGGTGCGGATGGGCGAGCGGCAGCAGATCACTTAATCAGATGGGGGGTAAAGGTAAAAATCCTTGCTGCTGAATACGATCTCTCAGATGTACCTGTATCCGATCTAGTAATCGATGCTGCTTATGGAACTGGTTTGAAAAGAGAATATAAAGCGCCTCAAATTCCGTACCCTGTGCTTGCAGTTGATATCCCTAGCGGGATCTGCGGCACAACCGGCCAAGCATTAGGGAAACCAGTTATTGCCGACGCAACAATCACGTTCCAAGCTATGAAACCAGGACACTTACTTAGTCCAGGGTCTTCACACTGCGGTAAAATTACAGTTGTTGATATCGGACTCGATGTATCAACTGCAAAAACTCATGTCGTTGAGAGGGCTGATATTTTGGAGATGATGCCGGAAAAAAATAGTCAAAAACATAAGTGGTCTTCAGCTTGTTGGATAATCGGTGGGTCACCTGGGATGGGTGGGGCGCCTTCGCTAGCTTCCCAAGGGGCACAAAGAACAGGTTGCGGCTACGTCAGAATGAGCGTTCCTGGGGAATTGACACAGACATTTTCTGAAGTAGTTCAATTCCCTATTTCGCCAAAAGGTTGGGAAAAGGATATTACACAGACTGAGGTTTCTCGATTTCATTCTATGGTTCTGGGCCCAGGGGTAGGAAGAACGGAAGCAGCGATTGATGCTATGTTAAAAACTATCTCCTGTATAGATCTACCGGTAGTCCTTGATGCAGATGCACTTTTCGCTATCGGACAGGAACCACACTTAGCTAGTAGGAGAGAAACGAATATAGTATTAACCCCTCATGATAAAGAATTTGAGTACATTACAGGGCACCGACCAAAGAAAGATCGAATTGAAGATGTGCGTGTAGCAGCCCAAATGATGAACTCAATTTTGTTACTTAAAGGGCCAGCAACAATAATTGGACATCCGGACGGTCGATGTTTGATTGTTAATGCTGGAGACCAAAGACTTGCGACTGCAGGGACGGGGGATGTATTGAGCGGAATCATCGGAGGTTTACTCGCACAAGGCATTCAGCCATTTGATGCAGCAGCTATTGGAGCTTGGGTGCATGGAGAGGCTAGTAAAAGTTGTGCTGATATAGGAATGATTGCATCTGATCTTCTAACGCCAATATCGGAGGTGTTAAATGAGACCCACATGGGCTGATATTAATTTGGCAGCGATTGAACATAATATTCATGAAATGCAAAAACTTGTTTCTCCAAAACTTTTTTGCGCAGTCGTTAAAGCTGATGCTTACGGGCATGGAGCGATACCTGTTGCGAGAGCTGCAGTTGATGCGGGCGCAGACTGGCTTGCTGTCGCATTAGTTGAAGAAGGCAAAGAATTGCGTGAAGCTGGGCTAGATATTCCTATTCTCGTTTTATCTGAACCCCGACCGTCAGAGATGATAGAAGTGGTTGAATTCGGATTAGTGCCAACAGTTTATAGTGGTGCGGGAATTGCGGCTGCATCTGCGGCGGCATCTTCGCATTCTGAAATTATGAATGTTCATCTTAAAATTGATACTGGAATGCGAAGAGTGGGGGCTGAACCGAATTTCGCGCTAACACTTGCTAAATCTATTAGCGATCGATCTTCTTTGTCACTTGAAGGGATATGGACGCATTGCGCAGTTGCTGATGATCCGAGCAATCCATTTACTGAAAGTCAACTCCGGACTTTTAATGAAGTCTTAGAAGGATGTGAAAAGGCTGGTATTCCAATAAAGATCAGACACGCAGCTAACTCTGCTCTAACGGTGAACAATCATAAAGGGCATTATGATATGGTCCGATGCGGGATAGCAACCTATGGAATACCACCAACCAATGTAGATCTATCAGATATAAATCTTAAACCCGCATTGAGTCTTCGTTCAGAGGTTTCATTTGCTAAAAATATTCTAGGAAATGAAGGAGTTTCATACGGATTAACGTGGAAATCACCAAAACCAACACGCATTGCTACAGTCCCAATGGGATATGCAGATGGCCTTAGAAGGAACTCTGGGCATTTAGGAGGGAAAGTATTAATTCAAGGGCAGAAATTACCGATTGTAGGAAATATCACAATGGATCAATTTCTAGTTGATTGTGGCAATTTAAATATTCAATCTGGCGACGAAGTAGTTTTGATTGGGTCCCAAGGCGATAACGAGATAACAGCAGAGGATTGGGCGAATTTCCTTGGAACAATCCCGTATGAAATTATTTGTGGGATAGAAAGTCGAATCCCTAGAAGATATGTGTAAAGAGAGCTTGTAAATGCTTACTGAAATCAAAGGAATAAAAGTAGGGCAATGGTCTGATAATAAAGCGGCTACTGGTTGTACGGTTATTCTCTTTCCTGAGAACACTATAGCCTCAGGAGAAATACGTGGAGGGGCCCCCGCTACACGAGACTTCTCACTCTTGGACCCCAGCCGACTTGTTGACGAGGTTAATGCCGTTGTCTTATCTGGGGGGTCAGCTTTTGGCCTAGCAGCTTGTGAAGGTGTAATGGAATACTTGGAATCTGAAGGAATAGGGTTTCAGACAGGATATGGTCGAGTTCCTATAGTTGTTGGTCTCTCTCTATTTGACCTTGGTGTCGGTAGCGCGAAGGTTAGACCTAGTTCTGGAGAAGGGAAGGAAGCAGCAAAGAATGCTTCAGATACAACTGATCTGGGAAGAGTAGGTGCAGGTACTGGTGCGACAGTCTCTAAGTGGCGGGGTAAAGAATTTGCCCAAACCGGGGGTCTCGGAGGGGAGGTCCTCCGAGAAGGGGAACTAGTTGTGGCTTGTTTGATCGCAGTAAATGCAAGTGGAGATATTGACGATGGAACTGTTTCTAATTTAGTACAGAAAGGTGATTTTGCGTTTCCTGCCACACGTCCTTTCGAGAACACGACAATAGGAGTTGTGGCTACTAATGCGAAACTCAACAAAGAAGAGTGTTTCTTAGCTAGTCAAAGTGCTCATGATGGGTATGCACGCGCGCTATTTCCTTCACACACTAGTGCGGATGGAGATGCTGTAATTTTTGCAGCTACCGGAGAAGTTGATTCGGACCTTGGAACTATCCGGGCGCTCACAACTCTTGTAGTTGAGTCAGCGATAAGAAGTGTCGCGAATCTCTAAAAATTCTTACTGACTAACTAATCTCTTAAACAATTCTTTGGCTTTCAAGGACTAACCTAAAAGCGTGATCAAACTAAAAGCAACATCTCTAAGAGAAACCCACGAAATCGCGTCGCAAATAGCAGGGCTAACCTCTGCCGGAGATTTGATTCTTCTTGTTGGTGGATTGGGGGCAGGTAAGACTGCTTTTGCTCAAGGTTTTGGGAAAGCACTCGGTATTGAAGAGCCAATTACTAGTCCTACTTTTACTTTAGCCAGAGAATATAAAGGTCAAATGCAAATGCATCACCTAGATGTTTACCGTTTAGAACAAATAGAAGAAGTAAGAGACTTAGCTTTACCAGAATTGTTTGAAGGTAATTCAGTGACGCTGATTGAGTGGGGAGATCAAATTATCTCAGCTCTACCTAAAGAGCATCTAGAAATATGCTTAGAGTATGGAGATAGTGATTCCGAAAGAGTTATTAATATTTCTCCATCTGGCCGGAAATGGAATGAGCGCATTAATGAATTGCAGCAAAGCCTAAAGAATTGGGAAAACTGAGCATGTTAATATTAGGTATAGAAAGCGCAACCTCACAGGTTGGTTGCGCAATTGGGGGACACGAAGGCGTACTTGCATCGGCACATTCGTCACGCGGTAAACGACACGCTGAGAATCTGACTCCGCAAATAGATTTTATTAGGAAACAGGCTCGTATTGAACTTGATGAAATAAGTGTCGTTGCTGTGGATATAGGCCCCGGTCTGTATACAGGTCTCAGAGTTGGAGTTGCTGCTGCGATTTCAGTTGCTTTTGGACTAGGAATTCCCATGATTGGAGTATCTAGTCTTGACTTAATTGCTTATCCTGTTCGGCATTGTCCAAAACTAATTGTTGCTGCAATAGATGCGCGCAGAGGGGAAATCTTTCACGCCAGTTACAGGCAAGTTCCTGCAGGAATTCAAAGAGTTACCGATCCAATCGTTAGTTCGCCAGAAGATCTATCAGCAGAACTTCAAGCGCAGAAAAATGAAACCCTACTAGTTGGCGATGGGGCGCTTCGTTATGCTGACCATTTTTCAGATTTGAAAAGAGTTGAAGCTGCAGAACCTGGATTGGCGTACCCTTCAGCAGCATCGTTAGTTCAGTTAGCTCACGCTAAGGCCTTACGAGAAGACTTTGTCAACCCTTCAGAGTTAAAACCCTTGTATCTAAGAAAGCCAGATGCGCTTGAATTAAATATGCAGCAAAGGCGATTTGAATGAAGATAGATCAGGTTAATATCCGAGCTTTAACTCCAGCCGACATAGATTCTATTATGAGTATTGATGCAGTGTCGTTCGTAGAAGCTTGGACAAGAACATTGTGGGAGAAAGAGTTGTCACGTTCAGATAGGGTTTATCTAGCTGTTTCCTTGAAAGAGCAATTGATAGGCTACGTCGGTGGACTTGTCATAGAGAAAGATTTTCATATCACGACAATCGCCACAAAACCTGACTTTCGTAGCCAGGGAGTAGCTAGCTTTCTTCTTCAGGCATTATTAAAAGAACTTATACAAATGAATGAAGAGATTGATGGGGTCACTCTTGAGGTAAGAGCGTCAAACGAATCCGCCAAAGCTCTCTATAGAAAATTCGGCTTTGCTCCTGTTGGTATAAGACGTGGTTATTACCAAAGCAACGGTGAGGATGCCCTCATAATGTGGCTTCATGGTTTATCCAAAACCAGTTTTCTGACAAAATTGCAACACGCTGAGAATTTACTAGCCCTAGAGTCCGATATCCAAGGAGTTTCGTAATGACCCAAAATCTTGTTTTAGCCATTGAAACATCTTGTGATGAAACTGCGGCTGCTGTTGTGGCAGAAGGCAAATATGTCCTTTCTTCTGTCGTAAGTAGTCAGGTAGATATTCACGCTAGATACGGCGGGGTAGTTCCTGAAATAGCCAGTAGAGCTCATGTAGACCTGATAGCCCCAGTGATTGCTCAAGCTTTGGTAGAAGCAGGAATAGAAAAGAATGATTTGGACCTAGTTGCTGCTACAAGAGGGCCTGGTTTAGTGGGTTCTCTTTTAGTGGGTGTAAGCGCAGCAAAATCGCTTGCTCTCGTCTGGAAGAAACCATTTATTGGGGTTAACCATCTCGAGGCCCATCTTTACTCGTGTTTCTTGGAAGAACCAGACCTAGAGTTGCCCTTATTAGTGCTTCTAGTTTCAGGTGGGCACACCATGTTAGTCGCTATGGACGACCATTTAAGGTACAGAATTTTGGGTCAGACTCTTGATGATGCAGCAGGAGAGGCCTATGACAAGGTCGCTAGGTATCTAGGTCTTGGATATCCAGGAGGTCCCATCATAGATAAATTAGCTGCATCAGGTGAAGCGAATATAGCCTTTCCGAGACCAATGCTCAATGAGGGATATAACTTTAGTTTCAGCGGTTTGAAAACATCAGTGATTAACTATGTTCGTAAAAACCCGTCAACACCTATTGAAGACATCGCCACATCTTTTCAAGAGGCAGTTGTTGACGTGCTTATAACAAAAGCAAAAAAAGCAGCCTTAGAGATAAATGCTAAAGGGTTATGCATAGGCGGAGGAGTTGCAGCTAATTCGCGACTGCGCGAAGCAATATTAGATACTTGTCTTGAAGAGGGTTTGCAATCGTTTGTTCCGAGTCGATCATATTGCACGGATAATGCCGCTATGGTCGCTGCTGCTGCATGGAGAAGGTATTGCAAAGATGGAGCAAGCAGTCTTTTCACTGGTGCAGATCCTAATCTGCGCCTCCCCGAATAATTGCGAAATCGCTCTTTCCAAGATTAGTCTTGTTTTACCAGAGGAATTCTACTTTCTGCATATGAATCGCTGAAGAAATTGAAGGAGAACACCAATATGAGCTCTACGAATGGGAAATTAGGCAAACGGGCTGAAGAAGAAGAAAAGGTAACTGAATTAGTGGTCGAATTCCTCCAAAACCACAACCCTAAAGAAATGGACAATATAGCCTTTCGCGGAGCGCGATATGATGCTGGATTGGCGTGGGTACATTTTCCAGAAGGACAGGGTGGCTTAGGGTTACGTCCAAACCTTCAAAGGATAATAGAAAGACGTATGCGTGAAGCAGGAGCATTACCAACAGATCCGACAACCTTTTTTATGTCTTTAGCAGGGCCAACAATCTCAACGCATGGTTCTGAAGAGCAGAAAAGACGGTTTCTAAAGCCCATGTTTACTGGAGAGGAAAGATGGTGTCAGCTCTTTTCTGAACCAGGAGCCGGTTCCGATTTCGCAGGTTTAGCTTGTAAAGCTGAAAAGGATGGCGACGAATGGATTGTTAGTGGGCAAAAAGTTTGGAACACTCTTGCACATCTTGGTGACTGGGGAATGCTGGTGACAAGAAGTAACCCCGAACTACCTAAACATAAAGGGATGACTTATTTTGCACTGGATATGAATGCAGATGGAGTTGAAGTCAGACCCCTCAGGCAGATAACCGGAGAAGCTGAATTTAACGAAGTATATGTGACTGAAGTTCGGATCCCTGATAATAATCGGATTGGTGATATTGGAGAAGGCTGGAGAGTTGCTTTAACTACGTTGATGAATGAAAGGACAGCTATAGGAGGAGGCGGCGGTAGCATATCAAAACCTGGGATGGGCCCGATCGGAGATGCCGTAGAACTCTGGAAGGCTTTAAATCCTGAAATGCAAAATAAAGCTACGTTAGATAGGTTGATGTCACTTTGGACTAAGGCTGAAACTTTACGTTTAACGAATCAAAGAGCATCATCTGCTGCTAAGGCTGGAAATCCAGGACCAGAGGGTTCAATAGGAAAACTGGCATCTGCTGAGTTAAATAAGGCCATTTATGAATTATGCCTTGACTTGATGGGTCCCGAAGGTCAGATAGATTATGATTACACCTTCAGAAGGCCAGAGCTTCTATCAACAGATGGATCTATACATGGTCCTCGTTATGCCTTCTTAAGAGTTCGTGCAAATTCAATTGAAGGTGGAACTTCTGAAATCATGAGAAATATTCTTGGAGAACAAGTCTTGGGTCTACCAGGCGAACCTCGAGTTGATAAAGAAGTTCCATGGATCGAAGTTCCGAGAAGCTAGTTTACTTTTAACTTATGACTATGTAGGCTTTGGTTTCCATTGTGGGTCTCGGCCAGTTACTGCTATCAGTTGCTCTAGTATTGAAGCATCCTCCTTAATTGCAACAGGTTCTTTATAGCGTTCTTTGTTATGTGACCTTACTGCTGGAACCAGCGCTTTAGCGACGCGCAGAACATACGTTCCCTGCTCCGCATCAACAAGGCATGGGAGACTAGTCGCAACAGTGATATCCCAAGAAAGAATAGTTGTATCGAAGATCCTAGCGTTGAGTACAGAATGGGCTTTTGCTTCTCCAATAGTTGAGGTTGCCATACCATCTAGCGCTCCAGGTACTCGCCAAGCATCCCTACATGAAGTAGCTGCAGCTGAATAAGCTCCCAGAGGATCATTTCCTAGCATCTCTTTGGGGTGGATGAGATCAAGCCTGGGGTCACCTTGCTCTCTCCGACCAAAGGAAGCAAAGAGAAGAGTCGATGCTATCAATTTGTTAATAACATCACGTACTGACCATGCATCACATGGCGTGGGTAAATCTAGTTGCTCACCGTCTAAAGAAGCAATTGCTAAAGCAGCTCGCGTCTGGGCTAAATCAAGAATATGAAGTGGATCAGTAAAAGAAGTCACAAGAAATGGATACCAGAAAATTTAAGACCTTGCATGACCCAAAGGTTATTTACGCAATGTGGCTTGTTTAAATTTCTGTCTTGGTGATTCAAGGTCTAATCTCGTATATGAGGACTTGGAGGAAATATGAGTGAAAATGCTCAAAAAGCATATGAAGCAATGTTGGTAACCGTGGGTAATGAGGCAGCTACTGGTGAATGGTTTGAACTTACACAGGAACGAATTAATGATTTTGCAGACACAACGCTCGATCATCAATTTATTCACATTGATCCAGAAAAAGCAGCGCAAACACCATTTGGTGGTACTGTCGCTCATGGATTTTTGACGCTCTCGATGTTGGTTCATCTTTCAACAACTATCCCTATAGAATCTCCGCGCCTTGATGGTGTACTGATGGGGATCAATTATGGGCTAAATAAAGTAAGATTTTTAAACCCTGTCCCTGCGGGCTCACGTATTCGTGCAACTTCACAAGCTGTTGACGTTGTTATCAAAGGGAGTTCAGTAGATTTAACAAGAATGATGACCGTAGAAATTGAAGGGCAAGAAAAACCGGCTTTAATTGCGGAATGGATTGGTCGAACCGTTTTCGCATGAGTGTACCTGTCGATCTAAAAGATTTAATCTGCACAATTCAAGATTTTGGGTTAGTAACTTATTTGATAAGTTCTGGCCTGTCAGGGCATCCCCACGTAACCCATTCTAAGTTTGAAATTATTGAACGAAGCCTAGTGTTTAATATAGGCAAGAAAAGCACAAAAAATATTGAGCAAAACCCTAACTGTTCCCTTCTATGGCCTCCAAATAAAAGTGGTGGCTACAATCTAATAGTTGATGGGATTATGGAAAAATTTGAAGACGATGCTGGTCAATGGAAATTTCACTCAAATTCTGCAATTTTACACCGAACTGCCGAACTGAGTTCTCCAGGCGCAGCAGGTAACTGTGTTTCAGATTGCAAGCCTGTCTAACCAGAAAAGGAAGTAACAAATGCAGCACAAAAGATTAGGAAGAACTGGCCTTAAAGTTTCTCGTTTATGTCTGGGGACTATGACGTTCGGAAATCAATGTGAAGAAACTCTCTCTCATGAAATACTTGATTATGCGTTTGAATCTGGGATCTCTTTTATTGACACCGCAGACATTTATCCTGCTAACGGTAAACCAGACTTAGTAGGAGAAACAGAAAATATAATAGGTCGCTGGATTAAGGATAAAAGAGAAGAGATCGTTCTAGCCACAAAATTTTGGGCACCAACTGGAAGTAAACCTTGGCAGGGTGGGTCAAGTCGTCGGAATATAAAGGACTCCGTCGATGCTTCTTTGCGCCGTCTAAAAACTGACTATATTGATCTTTATCAGGTTCATTTCCCAGATTACGAAACCCCTATCGAAGAAACTCTAGGGGCTTTGGATGATCTTGTACGGCAGGGAAAAATTCTCTACGCTGGTTGTTCTAATTATCCGTCTTGGCTTTTGGCACTTACAATTGGCGAGTCTGAAAAAGCATCATCAATTAGATTCGACTCTGTTCAACCTAGATACAATCTGTTATTCCGCCAACCTGAGCGTGAACTTTTAGAGCTATGTAACTATTCAGAAATAGGAGTTATCCCGTATAACCCGCTCGCAGGTGGTTTCTTAACCGGTAAGCATAAACGAGAAGCACCTGATGAAGGTTCTAGATTTACCTTAGAGGGTGGCCAAGGGGATAGATACCTAGAAAGATATTGGAGTGATCAGAAACACGATGTGGTCGACGCTTTAAAGCCGCTTGCTTCTGAAGCTGGGATTACTCTAGCTCATTTAGCAGTTGGATGGGTGCTAGCTAATCCTGTTATAACTTCACCTATTATCGGAGCAACAAAACCCTCTCAACTAGATGATGCTATTAATGCTGTTAATTTCCCTCTTGAGGATGACCTCTTGAAGACAGTTGATGATTTAACCATTGAATTTCGAATGGGCGACGAATCTCGGTAGCCAATCTCTGCTTGATCGGTTACATCTTTGAGAGAAGAACTTTTATATTTGTCATAATAGTTTCAACATTTTTAATATCATCGTCACTCTCAAGTTGAAAAGGTTTCCCAAATCGGACTTTGATCAAAGGTTTTCTAAATCTTGGGATGGGAAACGCTTTACCTAACGGCCAAACAGTATCGCTTCCGGTTATAGCAACGGGGACAATAGTTGCCCCGGTAGCTCGGGCAATTCTTGAAATTCCTGGCCTTCCTTGGCCCACTCCATTAGGTCTCTCATGCGCAGGCACTAATTTTCCTTCTGGCATAATCGCAACTGCGTAACCTGAATTAAGTTCAGTGATTGCACGCTCTTCTGCTTCAGAACGATTCGCTTTAGATGCAGGTATACAACCATTGCGGTGCAACCATGGCCCAATTAATGGTTTTTTAAATAGATCAGCTCGTATAAGGCAATGACAATTAACCCCACTTTTTGAAAAGAATGCCCACGCAATAATGACATCAAAGAAGCTACGATGATTTGCTGCAAAAAGAATTGGCGTGTTTTCTGGTATTTCGAAATCTTCTTGGAAATCATGACGTGAAAAGATGCGAGAAAAAACCAACATAAATCTTCCGCTTCGTCTAAATGACCTTATTTGTTTAATGGGTTTCATTTCAACCTTTCAGTAATGGAGCTACCCATTTAAGACTTCTTGAATAGCGACTTCTAAACTAAAATCTTCAATCCTTTTTTCTTGTTCGCTAGTTTGTCCGCCCATCTTTAAAAAACTTTGCATGAGATTTCGCCCTTTTGTAGAGCGATTTAGTTCATTAAATAAATTATTTTCTTCAACTAGCCCATTGGTAAAATCTGGAAGAGTTAGTTGGAGGGCCTCTTTAGCTGAGCGAACAGCCTTTGGGTCAAAACTAGTGATCCTCTTTACTAAGTTCTCAATGTATTCATTAAGTTTTTCAGCAGGAAGTGACCTATTAAAGTATCCCCACTTTTCACCAGTTTTTGCATCAAGGTCTAATCCACTAACTATAAGTTCTAATGCTCGGGGGTATCCAATGAGGTGAGGTAACCTCTGCGTTCCGCCGCCGCCAGGGATAATGCCGATGGGTACTTCCATCTGATTCATTACTGCGGTCTCAATGGCCGCGAAGCGTAAGTCACAGGACATTGCTATTTCACTTCCTCCCCCACCGACTCTCCCGTTGATAACACATATAGTTATTTTAGGCATTTTTTGAAATCGTAGGCACAGCTCATCAAATACAGTTAACGAATCAATAGGTCCAGTTCGTGAATCCTCCTCAATATCAAGGAGAACTTCTACATCAAAATGTGCGATAAAAAAATCAGGATTTGTGCTTTCAAAAATTATAACTGTGCTCTCTCGGTCTTTCTCTGCCCATTGAGAAAAGCCTATTAAATCAACTAAAAGAGATTTTGTGATCAGGTTTATGGGTGGATTATCTATCGTCACATAGAGTGCTCGTCCTTTACGCCTTAACTTAAGGCTTTTGTATGTGTTGGGAAGTTCGCTACCCGACACGAACGATTACCTTACCCCAGGTTTTCCTATCAGCTAGGTCTTGGATTGCTAATGCTCCGTCATCGAATTCATAGGGCGGGTAGATCAAGGGATCTACAGATCCCTTACTAGCTAAATTAAGAACAGAAATCATTTGGTTATTGAGTGATGCCGGGTTTCGTCCTAAAGAAGCTCCCCAATGTACTCCAACCACGCTGTAGTTTTTCAGAAGCATATGATTTGCTGGTAATTTGGGAATACCGGCGACAAACCCTATTATCAGGAGCCTCCCGTCCCATGCCATGCATCTTCTCACTTGATGAGTGGTCTCTCCGCCAACTGGGTCATATGCAATATCGACGCCTCCATCACTTAATGTTCGTACTTTTTCAACCCAATCGGGGTTTAGTTTATGGTCGATTACGTGATCGGCTCCTAAATTGACCGCTTGTGCAACTTTTTCTTCGCCGCCAGCTATTGCAATGACTTTAGCTCCGGAGGCTTTACCTAGTTGTATGGCCGCCGATCCTGTTCCTCCGGCAGCACCAGTTATTAATAATGTCTCTCCAGACTGAAGAGAAGCTCTTTCATGTAAAGCAAACCAAGTAGTTCCGTAATTTACAGGCACTGCTGCTGCCTTCTCAACAGCAAAATTATCAGGAATTTTCCAAATACCAAAGCTTGAAACATTTACTTTTTCGACCAAGCCTCCTCCAAGCATCATGACACGATCTCCTACGACAAAGTCTTTAACGTTGTCCCCTAACGCTGTTACTACGCCGGCGCTTTCCCCACCCGGTATCCAAGGCAACCGAGGCTTAACCTGATATTCGCCTCTGCACTGGAGGACATCTGGAAATGAGATTCCAACAGATTGAATTGAGACTTGGACCTCTCCTTCACTGGGAGACGGGGGATCAGGGATCTGATTAATCTTTAAAACATTCTTTGGATTTCCCAATTCTTCTATTTGCCATGAACGCATGGGTAAAGACTACCTACGCAACCCTTTTAAGCACAAACTCATAGTAGTGCAGAGTAAGAAAGTATTCTGCCGAAAACGCATAACACCCTTACCGGTGATGGGGGGAATACCGGTAAGGGTGCAAAAATTTATATGTTGTTTAAGCGTTTGGTGGGGGTCCCAAATTACCTCGTGGTTTCTTGTTATCAGGAGATGACCATTCCTTATCGCTCTTCTTATCTCGAGGTGATCGTTCTTTATCGTCTTTACCTTCGCCAATTGGAGTATTTACGAAATCTTCAGCTTTTTCTTGCAGTTCGGCAGCCATTTCTAATGCTTTTTCGCCACTGATTTTTCCTTCACTAACCGCATTATTGAGTCTTTCAGTAAAAGCATTAGTCACTGCTTCAATAACTGTTTGTGAAGAAATCCCATTCGCTTCTGCTAATTCGTTCAAAGACTGGCCAGCTTCAGCACCTGCTTTTACTACTTCTCGCTCAAGGCCAAGATCTTCAAAAATTTCACCCAACATGTGGAATCCTTTTTTGTGTTTCTTATCTCGAGGTGATCGTTCTTTATCGTCTTTACCTTCGTTTGAGTCCACATCATTTAAACTTTCATTGAGAACTAAGTTTGATTCATTCTCAGCAGAAGCTATCAGAGGTACCGCAACTATTGCTCCTGCGAAAAGCATTGAAGATATCACTGCAGTAATAAAGGGTTTCTTTAGATTTATTTTGGCCATTTGACCATCCTTTCAATGGGGTAGGGCCATATTGTTACTAACAATATTAAAGAATTTCTTATAAATAGGTAAGAAAGAGTTAAGAATTCTATTTTTAAAATTATTTCTTAAAATTAATTCTACTCTCATGGACTCGGAAACTATCAAAAGCAAAAATGCATAATCCTCCCCAGACAATCATGTAGCCGATAAGCCTTTTGCTATCAAAATCTTCGTTGTAGGCAAAGACACCCAGAAGAAATTGTAAGGTTGGTGTTACATACTGGAGCAACCCAAGAATACTCAAAGGGACTCTTCTGGCTGAAGAAGCAAAAAATAAGAGCGGAATGCCGGTTGCCAAACCTGAAAGAACAATCAAGATTGTTGTTTTAAAATCACTACTTAGATTGTCACCAGCATTCCCTCGTATCAGTAGAAGAAAAATTGCTGGAATTAAAAGCGTAGTTGTTTCAATGGTAAGGCCATCAAGTGGCCCGGCCGGAGCAACTTTTCTTATTAAGCCATAAACAGCGAACGAAGTTGCGAGCGTTAACGAAATCCACGGGAAAGACCCTAAAGACAAAGTAAGCCAAATTACCCCGATTGCTGCAAGGAAAACTGAAGCCCATTGCGCTGAACGTAGAGTTTCTCTAAGAAAAAAGACACCTAAAAACACGTTCATTAGTGGATTCATGAAATAGCCTAATGAGGCATCAACTACATGATCAGTCTCAACTGCCCAAACAAACATTCCCCAATTGAAACCGATTAACAGCCCTGCCATCATAGAGAATTTATTTTTCAATAGAGAAATATTTTGTTCAGTTTTTATCTTCCTATACCTAAGGACTTGATGACAGCAAATGCTAAAAATAAAAGTGCAAATAATACGCCATGAGAGAATATCCAGAGCTTCTACTCGCCCAAGCGCCTTCCAAAATATTGGCGAAAGCCCCCAAAGTACATAACCAGAAAGCCCAAGCCAAACTCCGCGCATCTCTTGATCGTTCATCCTATATCTTCTTTACTGAATCTAATAACACACAAAAGTCATGCCAAGTAGCCATCCTAAAGGGATAAATCGAAGTGATGCGCTACCGTTTGTGATATGTCTATCCGACTCAGGGTTTTTACAGTAGCGATGGGATTTCTTTTTCTAACTAGCTGCAGTGGCAATCAACTTGGAGCACAGGATCTTAACGCTGCTCTTGAGAAAAAAATCCAGGAAGTCCAAAGCTCTGTCTTTGTTATAGAGGGATTAGCTTGCGGAATTAAATCACTTGGGACTGGAGTTCTTCTAGAAGAAGGAGTTCTCACGAATGCGCACGTTGTAGCTGGTGTCGAAAGCGTAAATCTCACAGACTCTGGAGGCACAGAAATTAGTTCCCACGTGATAGCTATAGATTTTGAGACGGATTTGGCATTAATAGACAGCTCGGATGTTTTCGGAGATCCTCTAGTAATCAATAACCCTCGGTCAAAAGAGCTAAGTTTCGCCATGGTTGGCAGCGCAGGAATAATAGAAATCACACCAGTCCGGATTAATCGTCTAGTTGACATATCAATTACAGATATTTATGGGGAAGGAAAGTATGTAAGATCTGGAGTGGAGTTGTCCGCAAATGTTTTTCCAGGTGATTCGGGGGGGCCGATTCTGAACGCAGCTGGTGAAGTTACTGGTTTAATTTTCTCTAGGTCATTAGACAATGAAGGAATTTCATATGGGATTTCAAGTAAAGAATTTTCAAAAGTTACTTCGCAGGAAAATAAATCAATTGTTCAAACGGGTAGATGCAGATGATTAATTTACAAATAGAAATGACATCAAAGTAAATTTCATGCAAAACTAAACATGGTACGATGGAGGGAACATGTCTAGAGAAAAGTTAATTGAATTAGCGCGAGGGCACTTGCACCATGCTGTGAATAAAACGGTGCCGCTTGCTGATGATGTAGCAAAAATTCCTGTAGAGAATTACTTTGATCCTGATCGTTGGTCGGCCGAAATGGAGAAGATTTTTGCTCGCGTGCCTTTAGTCCTTGGATTTTCTGCTGAACTCAAAAAACCTGGTGATTATAAGGCTATGGAAGTTTCTGGAGTTCCTCTTATTCTTGTTCGGAGTAAGGATGGTGTAGTCCGAGGTTTCGTTAATATGTGTAGTCATCGAGGTGCTCAGCTGGTTGATAATGGTTGTGGAAAAACTCGAAGCTTTGCATGCCCATATCATGCATGGACTTATAACCTTTCTGGTGACCTTATTGCTATTCTTGATGACCAAGATTTCGGAGAAGTAGATATGTCATGTCTTGGTCTTACTCCCTTAAATGTTGAAGAACGTGTAGGGATTATTTGGGGCTCTATTACACCAGGAAATGAGTTACATTTAAGCGAGTTTTTAGCTGGTTATGACGAATACTTAGAGAATCACGATTTTACGAACTGTGAATTAGTTGGCCGTCAAACTGTTGAAGGGCCGAACTGGAAAGTCGCATACGATGGTTACTTGGATTTCTACCATCTCCCAATACTTCATAAAGATACCTTTGGTCCGGACTATAACAATAAATCAATTTTTGATAATTGGGGGCCGCATCAAAGAGTTCAAGCACCCGACCATAGATTGTTGGAGTTAGTTGATATACCAGAAGATGAATGGGATCATCAAAAGCTTGTTAGCGGAGTTTGGACAATCTTCCCCCATATATCAATAGCCTCATTTGACGCAGGGGGGCATATCTTTATGGTTTCGCAATTATTTCCTGGCGATGATCCTGATACTTCAGTCACCCACCAGAATTTTTTAGCTACCTTTACGCCAACCGATGAGCAAAAAGAAACTATTGCCCAGACAATGGACTTTTTGCGTTACGTTGTCGCCGAAGAAGATTACTACACCGGAAACAGGATTCAAAAAACCGTGAAAACTGGAGCTAAGTCCCATTTCTACTTTGGTAGGAATGAAGAAGGCGGACAACGTTTTCATCGGTGGACTGATGCTCTTTTAGCTGCTGACAGTGAAGAAGATCTGATGCTTCTGTATAAAAAAGGTGTCGGTTAGCTTCTAGAATGCACTGGAAATCCCTGTAGAAGGTGCTCAAAATCGGTTACAACCCTAAGAATGCAATCAATTCACTAGACTGTATTCGTGAGAGGAATTCTTAGAACAGCTGCGTACGTACCGTATCGACATTTAGATCGGTCAGAAATTGCTGATTTTTTTGATTCTTCAATCTCCGAGGGGCGTCGATCTGTAGCTGCTCATGACGAGGATGCTGTCACAATGGGATTTGAAGCCTCTCGATTACTTTTATCGAATCTAGAAGATTGTCAGCCCAACTCAATTTGGTTCTCAACATCTACTCCTCCTTACATGGAAAAAACAAATGCAAATGTGATCCATTCAGCTTTGCAACTTCCTGAGTCAACAGAAGCATTTGATTTTGGCGGAGCTTTAAAATCTGGAATTGGAGCATTGAAAGCAGCACTTCTATCTACGCAAAAAATTCTTCTTGTTCAATCCGATATTCGGTCTGGTTTGCCGTCGGGGGAAGATGAACGAAATAGTGGGGACGCAGCAGCTGCTTTACTTGTGGGTGACGAAAAAGAAGGATCTTTACTTGCACGTTACATCGGAGGAGCTTCGGTCACTAAGGAATTTATCGATAGATGGAGGAACCCTAAAGACGAAACGTCCAAATCCTGGGAATCACGTTTTGTTGAAGCCACCTACACTCCTCTAATTTCACGTGCATGGGAAGAAGCATTAAAAAATTCAGATCTTACATCCGATTCAATTAGCAAAATAGTTATTGTCGGGCAGAACCAAAGAGTCAAAAAACAAGTCGCAAAGATTCTTGGCATACAAGTTGTTGTAGATGATTTATCAACAACGATTGGTAACGCAGGCACAGCTGAAGCATCTTTACTGTTAGTCTCTGCACTTGAAGATGCAAAGCCTGAAGAAAAAATTGCTTTATGTTCGACAGTGGATGGTGTTGAAATACTGATATTTGAAGCAGGCGACAATCAAGAAATAACAAGTTCAGTCCAGGATCAAGTTTCAAAAACTAGACCAATTTCGTATAGAAAATTTCTTCAATGGAAGGGGATGCTCGCAGTTCAGCCACCTAACCGACCAAGCCCCGACCGTATTTCTGCATCTGCTGCTGTTCGTGAATCTGATTGGAAACATGGGTTTGTTGCTTCAAGAGGAGATCAGACAGGTTTAATCCACATGCCTCCATCACGTGTCTCGGTAAGTGAACAAGACCAGATTGATTCTATGGTGCAAGCTCCAATGAGTAATAGAATTGGGCGAATAGTAACATTCACTATTGACCATCTCGTATATTCAGAAAATCCTCCTGTTGTTTTTGCCGTCGTTGATTTTGAGGGAGGCGGACGAATTCCTATCGAAATAACAGATATCGATCCCAGTGATGTATCTATAGGTATGGAAGTTATACCAACGTTTAGAAAAATTTTCACTGCAGACGGAATTCATAATTACTTTTGGAAAGTACGACCGGTACGTTAAGGATAGGCATAATGGCATCTAGAGGAATTAAAGATAAAGTCGCGATAGTTTCCATTGGTTGCACGCCATTTCGTGAACATTGGGATAAAAGTAAGGATGATCTGGTCATTGATGCCACGACTCAAACTCTTGAATCAGTAAATCTAAGTAAAGAGGAGATTGATGCTTATTGGGTGGGAACTGCTCAGAGTGGAATGAGTGGGCTGACCTTATCAATGCCGATGAAGTTAGAAGGAAAACCAGTGACTCGGGTTGAAAATTATTGTGCAACAGGGTCTGAAGCTCTTCGTCAAGCATGCTACGCAGTAGCCAGTGGAGCTTATGATGTCGCTATGGCTGTAGGGGTTGAAAAAGTAAAGGACAGTGGTTTTCAGGGGTTGAATGCATTCCCGACTCCCACTGCAGGAACTAACCGAACACTTACAGCTGCTGCTATGTACAGCCTTGTCTTACCTGCTTACGCAAAGAAGTACGGTATAGACGAAGACCAATTACGAATGGTCGTAGCAAAAATTGCAGAGAAAAACCATTACAACGGTGCAAGAAATCCGTTGGCACAATTTCGCCGAGAAATATCGGCAGAGCAGATTTGTGATATGGCAGCAGTTGCAGGGAAACTTAGTGTCTTTGATTGTGCTGGGGTAGCAGATGGGGCAGCCGCAGCGATTATCGTGCCAGCTGAAAAGGCTTACGAGTACACCGAAAAGCCACTTTTTGTTAAGGCGCTTTCCTTTGTCGCAGGAAATGGTGCAGGGTTAATGGACCCAAACTACGATTATACGACTTTTCCAGAATGCGAAGCGGCTGCAAAGGACGCATATCGACAAGCAGGGATTGATAACCCATTAGAGGTTCTCGCTATGGCAGAAGTTCATGACTGTTTCACTCCTACGGAGTTAATACTTATGGAAGATCTGGGTTTCTCTGAAAAGGGGGAAGCATGGAACGACGTACTTAATGGTACTTTTTCACTGGAAGGCAAGCTTCCTGTAAATACTGATGGCGGATTGAAGAGCTTCGGTCATCCTGTTGGAGCTTCAGGAATTAGAATGCATTACGAATGTTGGCTTCAATTAAGAGATGAAGCACCTAAGGACAGGCGTATTGCTCAAACTGAAAGAAACTTAGGACTAGTTCACAATTTAGGTGGCTATCCAGGAGAAATGGTAAGTTTCGTTTCAATATTGGGGACCGAAATAGGCTAAACCAAAGAGAATTTTCTATATTAATCTTTCAATCTTGATCAACCAAGATTATGCCTAGTGAGAGAACTACGACAAGAGTTGAAAGAATCTGAATGAAATTTAATGATTCATTTAAAAAGACCCAAGCAAGGAAAGCAGAGACGACTGGAACAAAAAGAGTAAGGGTAGAACCAACCCAAAGAGGAATCCTAACAAGGGACCAGTTCATTAATGAATGGCCAATTAATCCAGCCACAGTCGCCAAGATAATAATCCAAAAGATGTCTTTATTTGATGGGACAGTGAAAGATATACCAAAAACTAGGGCAATCCCAAAATTAAGCACACCTGTAATAACCCCTGATGCAGCAGTGAATTCCAAAGGTGTAACAAGTTCTTGAGTTCTCTTAGATACAACAAAATATGCGGACCACGTAAAAAGTGCTGCAAAGGCAAAGAGGTCACCTGTGATATCCCATTCTGTTGTGCCAGATGAACCTGCAACAACACCAAATGCACCTATTAAAGCGAGAAGGCCAAGAAGGATGTCTTTACGACGAATTCTCTCTCCAAAAGCTTTAAAGCTGTAAATAGAAATAAGAACTGGTTGGAGTGATCCGATAATCGTTGCGTTTACAACGGTAGTCCTCTTAAGAGATTCAAAGAAAAAAGCAACATTCAATCCAAGTGCTATTCCTCCCCAGAGAGATGTTCGGAGCGCTTTTAGCGTAAGGGGCGTTCCGCGACCTTTTAAAAACAAGACCATGAGAACTGCGTAAAAGGTAAATCTATAAACTGCGATTTCAGTTGAACTTACAGAAATGTATTTCACTATCACTCCTGAAGAACCCCAAGCTGTTACAGCTAAAGCAGCACCGATTAAAGCAAGTCTAGAGTCACCGACAAGTTCCGCTTTATTAGATTCGCTCATGCTCTTGTCCAGTGATAATTAAAAATCAACTTTAACAACCCCTAAACCACGTTGAAAAGTCTTAAACTTTAACTAGAAAATATTTGAATATTTAGAACTAAAGGAAGATGAATACATGACAGCCATCGAATCTAAACAACCGTGGCATCTTCGTGGAAATTGGGCGCCAGTTCAGGATGAATTAACCGAAAATCGACTAATTGTTGAGGGAAATATTCCGCCAGAATTAGAAGGAACTTACATTCGCACCGGCCCGAATCCCCAATCGGGTTATTCTCCTCACTGGTTTATGGGTGATGGAATGGTTCACGGAGTTCGACTTTCAGGTGGTAAAGCAGAATGGTATAGAAATAGATATGTGCTAACTCCAAATATCAAAGATTCCTTTAAGCAGGATCTATCAAAATTGCCAGATCTCGCTAGAGGAACTGGAAATACGCATGTTATATCTCATGCGGGAAAAATTCTATGTTTAGAAGAAGGACACTGGCCTTGGGAAATAGATAGAGAGTTAAACACTATTGGTGTAGAGAATTATGCAGGGAATCTTTCAACTTCTATGACCGCTCATCCGAAAGTCTGCCCGACGACTGGTGAGCTTTTAGCATTCAGTTATTTTTCATTCGAACCTCCTTATCTTGCCTATCACAGAATTAGCCCTGATGGCTTCTTGCTTCAGTCAGAGGGTATTGATATTCCGAACATGGTCATGATGCACGATTTTAATGTGACAGCAAACTTTGTTATTTTCATGGATTTGCCGTTGGTGCTTGACCTGTCCTTGTTAGAAACTGGTGTTCCTTTTGGTTTTGACCCATCCGCTGGAGCGCGACTTGGAGTAATGCCAAGACATGGAACAAATAGTGATATTCAATGGTTCGAAATTGACCCTTGTTATGTTTTTCACCCAGTCAATGCTTTTGAAGAAGGCGAAACTATTGTTCTACACGTTTCGCGACAGCCAGAAGCATTTGGAAATAATTCTGATGATTATGCTGAAGTTGGCCGACTCTGGCGCTGGACTATTGACCGGTCATCTGGGATTGTAACTGAAGAACAAGTAGATAACAGGCCAGGTGATTTTGGGAGAGTTGCAGACAAAGTAGTTGGGCTAGATGCCAACTACGGATACCTTATGGCAATGGCCGGTGAAGGAAACAGTGAAGAACCAGTCTATGGATCAGCCCTTTGGAAATATGATTTACGAACAGGATTTTGTCTAGAACATCACCTCGGAGACGAAGTAAGAGGTGGGGAACCGGTCTTCGCTCCCGATCCGAATTCAGATGGTGAGGACGAAGGTTGGGTAATTGCCGTAGTTCACAGCGAGAAATCAAATGCTTCAAAATTAATAATCATAGATGCACAGGACTTTGAATCAGATCCAGTCGCAACTGTGCACCTTCCAAGAAGAGTTCCTTACGGTGCCCATGGAAGCTGGATAGCTGACTCAGCAATTGCTTGATTATTTTCTTTCAAATTTAGGATCTCGTCTTTCAGCAGATGCTGCGATACCTTCGCTCCAGTCTTTTGTTTTGATTAATCTTGCTTGTTCTTTGCCTTCATGCAAAGTGGCTTTTTCTACCCGGTCAGCTAGATCACCTCGAAGAGTTTCACGAATCGCTTCAACAGCCAGAGGAGCAGATTTAGCGATATTTCTTGCATAGGAAAGTGTTGCTTCGCGTAAGTTATCAATCGGGACTATCTTGTCACATAGACCGATTCTTAAAGCTTCTTCACCTTTTACTCGTTTCCCAGTAAAGAACATATCCCTACTAGCTTGGGGGCCGATTAGCTCTGGCAAAGTAACGCTCAAGCCAAAACCTTGATGAAAGCCAAGTCTTGCGAAATTTGCACTGAACCGAGCTTCAGGTGAAGCAATCCGAAAGTCTGCTACTAATGCCAAACCAAGGCCCCCACCAATAGCCGCTCCTTGAATTGCGGCAACGATTGGTTTTCTACAACGAAAAATCCTGACGGCGCCTGCGTAGAGCCCCAATGTATCATTTCCTTTCGATTTGCTAGAGAAATCGGCTCCTGCGCAAAAATGTTTTCCTTGAGAACAAATGATAGAGACACGAACTCCATCATTGGTATCAAGTTCTTCAAAAGTATCAGCGAGTCCACTAATTAAATCATTGCTGAAGAAGTTATTGGGTGGTTTACAAATCTCAACAGTCGCAACAAAATGTTTATCTATGGTAATTCTAATATCGTCGTTCATTTTAGATTCCTATCTAATAGAGCATGGATACGTTCCCAGTGCCGTTCAGCAGATTGTTTGTTATAGATTTTTCCTCTTCCTGGGAATGCGAATCCATGGCTCACTCCTGTGTATAACTCGACACGACCTTGTGCTGTTGATTTTGCTAGTTCTTCAGTTACTTGGCGGACCATTTCTAGGGGAACATAGTCATCGTGTTCAGCACAAGCGATATAGATTTCTGCTTGAGTTTGATTGAAACCTAAATGGGGGGAATCTGAAGTTTCAGCGACTAGTCGAACCCCATAGATTGAAGCTGCAGCTTTGATTCTTTCAGGAAAGGCTGCAGCGACAGATAATGAGAAAGGGCCGCTCATGCAATAGCCGATGCAGCCAATTTTTTGTTCATCAGCATTTTGCTCTGTTTCTACGAATTCAATCATCGCTTCACTATCACGAACTACCATTTTGTTTCCAATTCCGGACATGAGCCTGAACATCTCATCTGTGTTGTCTCCAGTAGCAAAATCGAGTTCAAAATGATCTGTAGTCCGATAGTAGAGATTTGGAAGAACAACGTAGTATCCCGTTGTTGCGATTCTTCGTGCCATATCGTGGAGCTCTTCACGTTTTCCAGGTGCGTCCATATAGAAAAAAACTACGGGATGTGGTCCGCCTTCTTCAGGGTGGCATATGAACGTACCCATTAGCCCTTCAGATGTCTCGATTTTGGCCTCTTTTTCAATCATGTTGTGAGCTTAGGTGCTGAGTAGTTAAAAGACTTCTAAGGTCATTGAAAAAGGAAAAAAAATGAGTAGCGCGCTATAAAGGAGAAGGAGGTTTTTGCGATGAAACTAGATGGGAAGACAGCAATTGTTACAGGAGCAGCATCAGGCATAGGTGAAGGAATGGCTATTAGGTTGGCTGAATCAGGAGCCAACGTTGCTATATGTGACCTTCAATCATCAATTCATGAAGTAGCTGAGAGAATTAAACGTGAAACAGAAGTTTCAATTCATGCTGAAGTTGTAGATGTCAGAAATGCCGATGAGGTTTTTGATTTCGTTAATGGATCCGCGGAGCTTTTTCCGAGTTTGGATATTGTTGTTTCAAATGCCGGAGTGTGGCGTCCTACTGATCCGTTGGAAGACTCAAAGGACAAAACAGTTGCAGATTGGGACCTACTTATTGATACGAACTTAAAAGGAGTTTATCTCACTGGGCGCGCAGCTATTCCTCACTTAGTCGCGAATGGTGGCGGCTTCATTCTCAACATTGCTACAGACCATATTTGCCCCCCTCCAGGATTCGCTACGGGTGGCGGAACGAGAATGGATGTTTATGACGCGTCAAAGTGGGGGATAAATGGCCTTACCCAAAGTTGGTCAAAGCGGCTCGCAGATGATGGTGTTCGCGTCAATGCGTTCTGCATGGATGCAACAGATTCAGGGATGATCCGATACGCATCACAAAAATTTGATCGTGAAATGTCACAGGAAATTGTGGATACATGGATGAAACCGCAGCAAATAGCTGACCTAATGTTGGAGCTATATGACGAAGGGTCAACTGGTCGTTCCGGAGAAAATATTGGTATTTGGTTAAACCATCCAATTGAGCTTCCGCCAAGACGAGACATTCTTCCGTCACGGCACCCATAAGTATTACATGCGAGTCGGACTTTCATTATCATCTACTTCCTTTGATGAGGATCCTTTTAAAGGAGCTCAGGCAGTTATTGAACGCGCTATTGCAGCGAATGAAGCAAAGCTTGACCTTCTTTCTTTGGGTGACCATCATTTGACCCCAGTGAACTATTTCCAGAATGTGCCCATGCTTGGACGCCTACTCGCTGAGTGGGAATCTGGACCCGTTGGCTGTCTGTTTCTTCTCCCACTTTGGAATCCCATACTTGTTGCCGAACAAATTGGTACATTAGCTGCGTTAACAAAATCAACTTTTGTGATCCAGACTGGTGTAGGAGATGGCGAATCAACTTTTGAAGCTATGGGGACTTCTACCAAAACAAGGGGTATCGACATAGAGAAAAGCATCGCAACGATACAAGACCTCTTCGCAGGTAATGGAATCAATGGGAATTCCAACCTTCAGGTCAATCCAGTCCCAGCACAAAAGATTGAATGGTGGATAGGCGCAAGCACAAGTAAAGCAGGAATTCGCAGAGCTGCTGTAGTGGGGGATGCTTGGTATGCAGCTCCTTTCCTCAACTCTAAAAAAGCTTTGGGATTACTCAATCTTTATAGAAAATATTGTGGCGAATACGGTAGAGAACCACGACCTATTATCCGGAAAGACGTCATTGTTCTAAAGGACGGGGACAAGGCAAAAAGGCTCGGTAAAGCACTCATTGGAAAGGGATATCGGGGGATGCGGGAAGATGCTTTAATAATCGGGAACCCTGAACAAGCAGCAGAGCAGTTACGTCCCTTTCAAGAACTTGGTTTCACGGATGTCACGTGCCGATGCATGACAATCCCACAAGAAGAGGCGATTGAGACGATCAGCCTACTAGGTGAAGTAAAAACGCTCTTGAATAATTAATTAGGTGGCCACACCTTTGGACAGTATTCATGAGTGAGCAACTCTCCTTCATTCACTGTTTCATGATGTGGTTTCAAAGGAGCACCTTCACGAATATGATATCGAGCGTCATCACCGCAATAACGAATAGAAATTGCTCTTCGGGACTGGTCTGGAGATCGGTTTGCTGAAGCTCCATGAAGAGTCCGAGCATGATGAATCGTCATATCACCAAGAGATAGCGTCGGAGCAAAAACAGCGTCAGCAGGTATCTGTGGTATGCGTTTACCTTCTGTATTAGGTAGAGGGTCATCAGACACGAACCAGTTTGGCCTGTAGGTAGTCAGGTCTTTATGGGATTCTTTCACAAAGCGAATAGCCCCAGTATCAGGTGAAGCGAAATCCAAAGGGATCCAGACAGTACAAATTTGATCACCGGAAACATGGAAATAAGAGAGATCTTGATGAAAAGCTGTCTCCTCAGCCGTATTTGGTTCCTTTATCAAAACAGAATCTTCATAAAGCCACACTGACTCACTTTTCAGAATTTGAGCGACAATCTGAGGAATTACGCTCGTACATGCGAAATCAGCGAAATGTTGGTGATTGATCCAATGGTCGGTGCCAGCAACGAAGCGTCCACCTCCTTTTCCGGAAGAGACATCAGGGTCAGTGAGAACATTCCCAGGAGCAACAAACTGCCCCAACTCAGTTAGATCTGTGCCACTCCCAGCAATAGTTCGCCTAATCGGGTCTGCCATAGATAAGACAAGATCTGTGTCAATTACTTCACGCAGGACAACAAAACCCTCATCCCAGAAATCCTTTACGTACGATTCGTCTATGAACATGTCAAAGTTGGTCATGCATTTCCTTAGAAGCCCGTTCATACTGGACCGAGTGGGAATTTATATCCAAAATTAAGGCGTCTTCTATCTGAGAATAGGTTTCCTTTATGAATTTGTCGGCGTTTTCGCCGTCTATCGTGAAGTTGCTAATTGGATAGTCCTTTGATGATTTTGTTGTCGTAGAGTTTCCCGATTTCGTTTTCGCTTAGATTCAGGGTACCTCCGAGTATTTCTTCAGTATGTTCTCCGAGGAGAGGTGCCACAAGAGGTTCTGATTGTAAGATACTTTGGAAATTAAGCGGTGACTTGGGTGAAAGATATGACCCGATCCCTGGCTGGTTAATAGTAGAGAACATCGGGTTAGTCTCTGAAACGCGTTTGTCCTGATTCACGAGTTCTTTGAATGTTTGGTAGGGGCCCCAACATACGCCTAGGTCATCCCAAACCTGCCGGACTTCTTCAAGAGTTCGTGTTTGACACCATTGTTCTATATGCGGGTGAATACGGTCCCGAACCTTAAACCGGTCACCTTCATTTTCCTCTAAATCAAGTCCCTCTTCTGCTGCTAGTTGTTCCATGGCTTCTGTCATTTCACATGCAGAGCACAAGGCCTTCCACTGCTTTCTTGTGATAGCTACTGCAATTACCCTGTTGCTATCTGACGTTCCATAGTCGCGTCCGAGAGCTCCATAGAGGTCGTTTCCGATTCGTTCACGCTCCGACTCCAACATCTGTGCTTCAGCGATATGTCCTAAAGCAGCGACGGCTGACAATGCTACGTCACTCAACGCTAATTGAATGAACTGGCCTTCTCCTGTGCGTTCCCTATGACGTCCAGCAGCGAGCAAACCCATAGCTGCGGTTTGCCCGCACACGATGTCCCATGCGGGGAGAACGTGGTTGATAACTCCGTCAAACCCTTCAGGTCCAGTTACGGCTGGGTAGCCCATGGCTGCATTAACGGTGTAATCAAGGGCAGTTGTTCCATCATGGTTCCCAAGAACATTAAGCATGATGAGGTCTTCACGGCGCTGGCAGAGATTGTCGAACGATAGCCAGCCTTTAGCAGGAAAATTTGTAAGAAAATAGCCTGCATCCTCGCCCGGAGCTGTTATCAGTGCTTGAAGAATTTCCTGTCCTTCTCCAGATCGAAGGTCAACCTGAATTGATTTCTTTCCTTTATTTAGTCCAGCCCAGTAAAGCGAGAATCCATCTTCAGTCAGCGGCCACCGCTTATAGTCAAGGCCTCCACCTATGGGATCAAATCGAATTACTTCGGCTCCTAATTGTGCTAGCGCCATTCCGCCTGATGGCGCAGCAACAAATGCCGACCCTTCAATGACTCTCATACCACTAAGCGGACCACTCATTCGTTCCCCTCTGCTTTAATTCCTAAAGATCTTTGTATAAAACTCAACTGTATTCGTAAAAGGTTCTCAGCAACAGTTTCTTGTGGGGTCATATGCGTAACTCCGGTGAGCGGAAGAACTTCATGTGGTTTACCTGCTTCTAGGAGAGCCTGAGACAATTGGAAGGTGTGAGCAGCCACAACGTTATCGTCGGCTAATCCATGTATAAGTAGCAGGGGTCGATCAAGTTTGTGTGCTTCGTTACAAAGATTTGTTTTTTGATAATTCTCGGGATTATCTAGAGGATGACCGAGGTACCGCTCGGTGTAATGCGTGTCATAAAGTTCCCAATCAGTAACCGGAGCGCCCGCTACTCCAGCATGGAAGATATCTGGCCGTCGGAGTACCGCTAGAGCTGCAAGATAGCCTCCAAAGGACCAGCCGCGAATTCCAACACGGCCTAAGTCAAGCTGATCATAGATTGATGCGGTCGCTTGCAAGGCATCTATCTGATCTTCTAAAGCAGCGGACGCAAGGTCACCGTATATATCTCTTTCAAAAGCTGGGGACCGTCCTGGTGTCCCTCTTCCATCAGTGACGATCACAGCGAAACCTTGATCGGCGAACCATTGAGAGACTCCAAAGAGACCTCGCGCTGAACGAACTCTCTGTGCATGTGGCCCACCATAAGGATCAAGAATAACTGGAAGGGGAGTTGAGTTATCATGATTCAGGGGAAACAGGACAACAGTTTCAAGACTTCTTTCCCCCAGAGTATGGAAGTTAGCATTCAATGTAATCACTGGATTTTCGGAACGGTCTTCGACTTCTGCAATCTGAACATTTTTTATATAAATGCTCGTTTGTACTCCATCAAAGTCCATGCTGCGGGACTGTATAACTGTGAGCGAACCATTCGATACCGCATCGTGTACGCCTGCACCTTTGGAGAGTTGAGTCGCTTTACCATCAAGGTCAAAGTGCATGATGTGTTGCTCTAACGGGTTTTCAGAAACTGCTGTAACTACACCCTTGTTATCGCAATGAATAAGTGATCGAATTTGAATATCGCTAGAAGAAATTTGAACATTGTCTACCACCAATGCCCTAGCCTCACCCCGATCTTCAACAGTAACAATATGCTCCCCAATAACTTTTGGAGCACCAGAGATGATTTCTACCCAATATTCATCAGTCCATCGATAGATTTCCTCCACATCTCCGGTAACACTGTCCACCCGAAGTATTCCCATTGAGGTTTGATTTCGATTTTGCACAGTGAGATAGATTTCTGATTCCTCAGTCCACTGGACATTAACGAGGTACTCCCAGAAATTCTTTTGAGTCCAATCAATCGGAACCACATCCCCATCCAATGCATAAATACTCAATCCAACATATGGATTGTTCGTTCCAGCTTTCGGGTATCGAAGTGTCCTTGGCTGAGAACTCGGATCGGATGAATTAAGAATATGCCAAACAACAACATCTGATTCATCTACCTCAGTTACTAGAAGTCGGTTACCTTCAGGTGACCACCAGTAACCTCTTCTCCTCCCCATTTCTTCTGCTGCAATAAAATCAGCAACACCATATGATTTAGCAGGATTTTCTCCGCCCACTACTAGATGGTCATTACCTAAAGAATCGATATAACGTAAATTCCCGTCACCTACGTAGGCAACGAGATCCCCTGAAGGACTTACTTGTGGATCAAAAGCGTTACATGTTGTTTCAAGATTTGAAATAATATTTGACTCTAAATTTGCCGTGAATAATGACCCTCCGGAAGTAAATGCGATATTGGGAGATTCATTACTTGAACTATATGAAACAATTCCGGAACCAACTTCTCTAACTCGTTCCCTTCGAGATTGTTCCTCTTTTGAGAGAACATGGTTTCCCCCGTTTAGCAAAAGATGTTCTGGGTCAGCGAGCATCTGGAGATGGTGTGAGTGCGGGTCAAGAGTCCATAACTTATTTACCGGATCTGAACCCGAAGATGATTGCAAAAAGGAAACCAGATTATTCTTCGAAGCAATAGCGAATGACCGCGGCGCTCCAATAGTGAATCTCCGGGTTCTTGCGTGCTGTCGTGGGAACGTTTCCATATGTAACTTTCTTCTACCTTCTTCTACGATATTCGCTACAACCGCGATCTTCACCATAGAATCCGAGTAATGACTTCAGAGATAGAAAGCATAGAACAGCAATATCGTTTAGAAACCAGACAATGGCTGAAAGATAACATTGATCCCATTGAGGAGAAACAACCTTTCTCTACGCTTCATTGGATGCCTAGTCAAGAAAGAGAAGACCAGCATCACCTTAATTGCCAGAAACTCCAAAAAAAACTGTACGACGCTGGGTATGCGGGCACTACAGTTCCAATTGAATACGGCGGACACGGGGGAGAAACATGGATGCAGAAGATCTTCAAAGAAGAGTCCGTTGGTTATCAAGTACACACCGGTTTCTACAATTCAATTATAGCGATGACACTTCCTGCTCTTTTAAAACACGGGACTGAGGAACAAAAAAAAGAGCATATCCCAACACTAATTAACGGAAAAGTGAGTTGGTGTCAACTCTTCAGTGAACCGGGTGCAGGCAGTGACCTCGCTGGACTAGGAACGCGAGCAGAACTTGATGGAGAGGAGTTTGTTATACATGGTCAGAAAGTCTGGAACTCAGCAGCTATGTATGCTGACATGGGTATCTTACTTGTGCGTACCAATCCTGCCGCACAAAAACACGAAGGGATCACGTTCCTTCTTTTTGATATGAATCAAAGTGGCGTAGAAGTACGACCGTTAGTACAAGCACACGGTGCTGGCCATTTTGCTGAAGTTTTTCTAGATGGAGCACGATGCCATTCCGACAATGTCCTTGGAGAGATAAACAAAGGATGGGGGCCAGTCAGAGCTGTAATGAGTAATGAGTCCGCAATGATTGGTGGTGCCAGCGGAGATAACCCTGCACAGTTAATAGAACTTGCCCAAAGACTAGACAAAATTGGAGAACCTGTTCTGCGGCAAAAGCTGGCAACAATTTACACAAGAAATAAACTTCTCAAGTTAATGAGTGAAAAAATTTCAATCGCTGTAAGAAATGGTCAAATGCCACCAATGCACCCATCGGTAGTAAAGCTTTTTGTAGCTCAAAATCGAAGACTCGAAGGTGATCTTGCCCAAGAAATTCTTGGTGCCGCAGGAGTAGCCGTCACACATAAAGCTAGTGAATGGGCAATGGAAGTCTTGCATTCAAGGTATCCCATTTCTATAGGTGGTGGAACAGATGAAGTCCACCACAATAACCTTGGAGAACAGGCATTAGGTTTACCAAGAGATATCCGTGTTGATAGGGGAATACCATGGAAGGACATACCAAAAGGCTAATTGACGAGACTTTGTATGCGCACATTCATTTTGAAGGGGTGCCAGTGCTAAAAGGAAAAGAACAAAGCCCTGAAATTATTGCTATAGATGCTATCGGTGATCAGACACCTCTTATGAGACTTCGTGGAATTACTGATTTCACTCCTACGTTTTCTGGTATTACCTGGACTACAACTCCTGAAATAAAAGCTGATTTAGGTTTGGTGGTGAAAAAAATTTATGGTTGGGCTGACAACTCACTTTCTCTTAGTGGTACATATCCGGGCGTAAAACAGATTTCGCTTGTATGCCGTAAAGAAACTTTGGATCGAGAATCTTTCTACAACTCCTACAAGGCACATACTAAAATCGCCCGGAAGCATCATGGAATGCAAAATTATGCACAAAATATTGAGCTTAAACATTTATACGGTTCACACCCAGACAATCTTGAGATAGATGGGATAAGTGAACTTTGGTTTTCAAGTAGAAAAGATTTAGAAAAACAGTTTTATCTTCATTCAAATAGTGCTGAGATTGTTAGGAAAGACACAGAAACCTTTATTGATTTTCGTAAAACAAAATCAATTATGGTTTCAGAAACCAGATTTAGGAGCAACACAAATGGTTAACCCTGTATCAATTGAGCCGAACCTCGACCCTAAGACATTAAAAACAATGATGAGCCGTCTTAAAAGTACCAAATGGCCTGATGTTATTGGTGAAGATAGTTGGGAGTATGGAGTTCCTAGAGGCTGGATGGAAGATATGGTCAACTACTGGATTTCTGACTGGGACTGGACTTCTGTATTTTCTGAAATGAACCAATGGGATCACTACTTGGTAAACGTAGAAGGAATCCCCATTCATTACCTGCATGCTCCTGGTAAAGGGCCAAACCCGAAACCTCTTGTACTTACTCATGGGTGGCCGTGGACCTTCTGGGACTTCAAAGACGCTATTGGACCTCTTAGCGATCCAGAGAAATATGGTGGAAACCCTGAAGATAGTTTTGACGTCTATGTCCCTTCTCTACCTGGTTTCATCTTCTCTCAACCTCTCCCTGAAGCAGGAATTGATGTGAAGAGAGTAGCTGGGCTTTGGAAGACATTAATGACCGAGATACTCGGATATGAGCGATTCTGCGCACACGGAGGGGATTGGGGGGCTCTTGTGACTGCCCACTTGTCTCATGAATACCCAGAGTCACTTATAGGAGCACATATGAGCCTGAGTGTCATTCCTGGGGTGAATCGAAGAACTCTTCCCGATGATGCATGGGGCGAGGACGAGGATTGGAAGATCGCACGAAGCAAGGAAGCAGAGAACACAATTCGTTCACATCTCACAACACACTTATTAGATCCTCAGACTTTAGCCTATGGCTTAACGGATTCCCCAGTTGCTACCGCGTCTTGGATTTGGGAACGAAGGCGCAACTGGAGCGACAACTCGGGAGATGTCGAAGAATCATTTACTCGTGAGCATTTATGCACCATTGCCTCTCTCTATTGGTGTACTGGTTCAATCGGTTCGTCGCTACGCATCTACCATGAGCATTTCAAAAAGCCATGGCCATTAGCACACGACAGGATGCCCCGTTTGGAAGCTCCATCCGCTGTTGCTGTTTTTCCAAAAGATGTAGTCCATTTGCCAAAGTCAACCCTTGAAACCTACTGTGACCTCCGTCAATATACTGTTATGCCTGAAGGTGGCCACTTTGCAGCAGCAGAGAAGCCGCAACTAGCTGTAAGCGATATCCAAAAGTTCTTTAGAGACTTATAACTCCATTACATTTCATGTAGCTTCGCTAAAGAAGCTTCAAGTAAACCATCAATCCGGATTTCAAACCCAGCCATTTCATCTCCGATATCCTTGTCTCCCATAGCTCCAGCAGTGAAACGAACTCGAACGCCTTCAGTGATAGCCGCTAATCTCCAAAATTGGAACGCAATGTAATACGGTAAATCAGATAGATCCCTACCGGAAAACCTTTCGTACATATTAGCAACTTCACCTGGAGAGATATAACCCTCTGCAAGCGTGGGTGCGTCACTCATAAGTGTTTTGGAGCTATCTTTTTCGCCCCACCACATCAACATTCCTCCCAGATCAGCGAGGACGTCACCGAGTGTGCATAACTCCCAATCAAGGACTGCAGCAACTTGATTATCTAAGCCGATCATGCAGTTGTCTAAACGGTAATCGCCATGGGCAATTCCGTACCCAATTTGAGGAGGAATTCTACCTTCTAGATTTTTGTGCAATTCATTAAATAAAGGAAGGGAACGGTCAGAACCCTCATCTACCTGTCGCTTCCATCTACGTAGTTGACGAGCAATATAGTCTTCTCGTTTTCCGAGATCACCAAGCCCTACCTCTTCTGGGTCAACTTTATGAAGAGTAGCTAGAGCTTCAACGAGTGATTCACTTTGAATTTTACGTTCCTCTGGGGAAAACTGTTGAGCATCTGTCAAGTCTTTAATGATGTTCCCGTTTACGAAATCCATAACAAAGAAAGAAGCCCCAGTTACCCCTTCATCTTCACACATCCCAATAGCTCCAGGAACTGGTACATTACTTTTCCCAAGAGCTGAGATAATTTTGTACTCTCGGTTCATGTCATGCGCTGAAGCAAGTACATGTCCAGTGGGTGGCCGGCGAAGAATCCACTTAGTGTTGTTTTCATCTTCAAGTATGTATGTCAGGTTTGAACGTCCGTGAGTAACAATTTGAAAAGTTAATTCACCTACAACATCAGTTTGGTCAGCAAGCCAGTTGGATACGTTGACTTCGTTGATTCCTGCATGGATTTCTTTGCCCATTACTGCAGCGTAGATCGGATTTCCTTTTATAGGGAAATTTCATAAGATTATTAGTTCCGAAAAGAAATAAAGATACTTTCTTAGGATAATGTCGTCGTCACTTCTATCTTCTACTATTAAATTTTTAGGAGTTTAATACCATGAGTACATCTCTCATCTACGTCCTTTATGCATTAGTTGCATATGTTATCGGATCTGTTCCTAGCGCTTATTTAGTCGGTCAAAAAGTTAAAAATATTGACGTACGTGAGGAAGGCGAAGGTAATGTAGGGGCTCGGAATGTATTCCATACTGTAGGACATAGATGGGGATCAACTGTTTTTTTACTTGATTTTGGCAAAGGAATTCTTGTTGCATCAATAGTTTCTGATGAGAATAATTATGTGATCGCTTTGTCTGGATTCTGTCTACTGCTCGGTCATGGTTTTCCAATATGGCTCAAATTCATTGGAGGGAAAGGGCTATCTCCAGTTGGTGGATTCACTGCTACTTTATTGCCACTTTCTTCGATACTAGGTATTGGTTTCTCAGGGATAGTTTGGCTAGCTACTAGAAAATTTATGCCAACAACAGTCACGGTAATAATTTGCGCAGTTGGGTTCGCGCCTTTTTTTGGATATTCAGTTTCTCGTATGCTTATTCCCATATCGTTATTTGCTCTTGTCGGTGTTAAAAGAAAATTTGATGAACCTAGAACAAAAAAAATTGAAGGTAGTAGTGATTGGGATAGGCTTTCCGGCGGCATGGTCTAACCATTATCTTGTTGAGTTAGGTAGGTGAAAAAATGACTTGGGAATTTATCTTTGGGCGGTTTCTTACATTGTTGTTGGTGTGCCAATTGTGTCTTATCTTATGGAATCTAAGGGTTGTTGTGAGGCCCAAAAAAGTTAAGTTTCATTCTAAGAAGAGAGTAAGCTTACTTATTCCAGCCCGAAATGAAGAGGGACTCATAGGAGATTGTCTTCGGTCTTTGCTTCTTCAGGAGCACCCCGATTTCGAAATCATTGTTTTAGATGATCACTCAACTGATAGAACAAGAGCGATTGTGGAGTCTGCTGGAGAAAGTATCAGATTAATTTCTAGTTTACCTTTGCCTAAGGGTTGGACTGGGAAGAATTGGGCCTGTCATCAACTTTCGGAACACGCAACTGGAGAAATCCTCTTTTTTATTGATGCAGATGCTGTTCTAGATCCAACTGCGGTTTCCTCTGTTGTTGACGTAATGGATACCCAAAAAGTTGATATGGTTGCTTCGCTTCTAAGGAATAGAGGAACTTCCTTGGCAAGTAAAATTCTGCTTCCAATAGTAAACCATGCAGTACTGGCATTATTTCCAGCGTCGTTAATTCACCGAAGCTCGAATCCAGATATTGCTATAGCTTTTGGGCCTTTTATAGGAGTAAGTCGAATTGCCTATGATGACTCTGGCGGCCATGCTGCCCACCCACAGCATATTGTTGACGATGTTCAATTAGCAAGATCTATCAAGGCTGCTGGTTATCATCAAAGGTTGATTAATGGAACAGATTTAGCTGCAACGACATGGTATTCAGGACTTGTTGATATCTGGAGGGGATTTTCGAAAAATGCATATGGAGCTCTTAGTTATCGAACTTCTCTTTCAATTATTACGACTTTCTTGATAGCACCTCTTCTTGCCTTGCCGTTTATCAGGTTAATAGCTGGGTTTTTTGGTGCTCCGGTCCCTATGGAGGTGCTTTGGCAAGTAGTTCTTCTTATTTTGGGTAGGTTTGTTACTTCAACTGTTGGTCGTGACCCATTATGGGGTGTGATATTTCACCCATTAGCTATGTTATTTTGGGGTGCAACTCTTTTCTGGTCAACGATTCTTGCAGTGACTGGTCAGCGTGTTGAATGGAAGAACCGGCATTATATGACGAGACCCAAACAGCGGAAAAATTTGAGTGAAGAGAATTAATATAAGGGCCCCTCTTTAATTTTTTATATATAGGTTCTCGTTTAGTGACATTAATTTCGGGAGCAGGAGAAGTAATGTAGGGGGGTGATCCGTCCAGAATTTCCGCCTCCTCCGCTCTTAGATAAAGGTTGGTATGCAGACCCAACAGGAAGGTACGAGGCCCGGTTTTGGGATGGTAAAAAGTGGACGTCGCATATCTCTCACTACGGTGCAACAGGTACAGACCCAATAATGCGAGCAAGATTTGATCGGCTTTGGATAAGGCTTATAGGACGTGTCGTGCTTTGGGGTTCTGTTCTAGTCGCAATTTTTTTAGTAGTAAAGGCTTTTTGGCCTGAAGACATAGTCAGTAGTCCAGTAAATGAACTATCGGGGTTAGAATTCTCTACGATTCAAGTAAGCGATGGATCCGTCACTTTACTGAGTAGCGAATTTAATATTGAAGAGGAAGCTGGGTTATGAGCATAGTTCTACGAAATATAGGCATCTTTGTTTTTGGCATCGTGGCTGCATTTGTGGGGCTTTTAGCTTGGGGAGACAGAGGCGGGTCAGATATTCCACTTTCTGCCTTCTCAAACAGTTCAACCACTTCGGGTTCTGAACCTACGCCAATACCATTAACGCCTATTGCTCCTGAATCGATAGAGCAAAATGCACCGATTGTGGCTTACGCTAACTATTCAGAAAACGGTGTTCTTCTGTCTGGGGCAGTGAATGCTCAAGCACTTGCTGATGCGCTTATAGTTACTTCGAATCAACTTGTACCAGATGGAGCAGTTAGCGCTGAATTTGAAATTCTAACTGGCGTTGATTTATCAGTAGTCAATTTAGAAATCACTGGACAAATACAGGATGAAATTGAACGGAATCTTGTTTTAGGAAAATACGAAGCCTTAGGTGTAAAGGTCATAGATCAGTTAATTATTAAAGGGTCCCAGAGGACGGTATTTGAAGTTATCAGAGATATCCCTGAGCTAAGTCAAGTTTATGATTTTTTCTCGGCAGCTGGAATTGAAGAGCAGGTAGGCGAAGAAATTCTATCAATTACTGTTTTTGCTCCTACAAATTCAGCTATGGAAGCATTAGATATAGCAGCTCTTCAAGAATTTGCTCAATTAGTCCAACTCAGCGATATTCTGCAGTTCCATATTGCTTCTGAACGCTTACTCTCTGACAGTTTTTCAAATGGTTTATCATTAACCACTCTTAAAGGTGAAACATTAACCATTCAAATGAGTGAAATGGGGTTTTCTATCGAAGAAGCCAATATCGTCACCACAGATATAGAGGCTGTAGGGGGAGTTGTACATGTTATTGATACTGTTTTGATTCCAGGAACTATTAAAACAGAAATTGCTTTAAACCAGATAGTTGGTTCCGACCCTGTTCTCTTTGCCGTAGGGAGCCCATTCATAGCTGAGAGTTCCAAACCAGTTTTGGAACGTGTTGCAGAAATCCTATTGGATAACCCCGAAGGAAACCTCGAAGTTGAAGGCCACTCAGACACAGATGGCCCTGAAGATATTAATCTTGATTTAAGTAAAAGCCGGGCAGAAGCCGTAATGGAATTTCTTATCTCTAAAGGCGTTGATCCAAATAGAATTAGTGCAACTGGGTATGGGGAAACACGACTAAAGATAGATCCAGAAATCACTGCTCAGGATAGGGCAGATAATCGTAGAATAGAATTCCGAGTTCTCTTTTAGATTACTGGTTGCAGATTTAGATCGTGCAGGTAACGCCTGTTCCTCCAAGCCCGCAATATCCGTTTGGGTTTTTGCCAAGATATTGTTGGTGGTAGTCCTCAGCAAAGTAAAAAATGGGGGCTTCGAGTATTTCAGTAGTGACTTCGCCGTATCCCTTAGCTTCAAGTTGCGATTGGAATACAGTTTTTGATTCTGCAGCAAGCTGCATTTGCTCCTCGTCGTAGTAGTAGATTCCGCTTCGGTATTGTGTGCCGATATCATTGCCCTGGCGCATACCTTGTGTGGGGTTGTGATTTTCCCAAAACACTTTTAATAATTGACTGTAATTAATCTTGTCTGAGTCAAATATCACTCGAACAACTTCATTATGTCCTGTCATTCCAGAACAGACTTCCTCATATAAGGGGTGTGGTGTGTAACCTCCGGCATAGCCAACTGAAGTTGTTTTGATATCTGGTATCTCCCAGAATTTACGCTCAGCGCCCCAGAAACAACCCATTCCAAACATCGCAAAATTTAAGTTCTCTTCTTTAGGGGAAGTTTGGGAAGTTCCGAGAACAAAATGTTTATCGGAAATTGTTATAGAAGTATCTCTACCGGGTAAGGCAGTTTCTTCCTTTGGCATTTGAGGATCAAAAGGGTTCCTAAGTTGCATGCGCTATCTCCTAACACTTACCTTGTGGCCATTATTCCGTTATCTAAAACAACTCTATCTCCAGCAAGAGTGCGAAATTTGTATACTCCTTGGTCTTCCCAAATACGAATCTCAAGAGATTCTCCAGGAATCACTGGAGAGCTAAATCGGCCGTCCATGCTTTTGAAAAGGTCAGGATTGCTATCACAAACTAGGTGAACTAGCCCTCTTCCTGTGAATCCGTAGGTGCAGAGTCCATGAAGAATAGGTTTCGGGAAACCACCTAATGCTGCAAATGCGGGATCAGAATGCAGTGGGTTTCGGTCCCCATTAAGGCGATAGAGTAGCGCTTGATCAGCCCTTGTTTGGTAGGAGACAATGTGGTCTGGTTCTCTGTCGGGGAACTCGACCTTGTCGATAGGTCCTCTATCGCCTCCCCACCCTCCTTCATCTCTGAAGAACAATTTACTTATATTAGTAAACAGAGGCTGGCCGTCTTGACTATCAACCGCAGTTGTTTCAAGGATCACTAAGGCTGCTTTTCCTTTATCATAGATATTTGAAATCTTGCTGGTTGAAAGAATAGTTGCGCTTGTCGGTAAAGGCTTATGAAGGATGATCCCTTGTTCTCCATGGACCATCTTTGAGTAATTAACATCTCCCAGATTGCTTAGCGGGCCACGTCCACCCGTCCCGCCTAAGACGACGCACATAGTTGGAAGGGTTTTCTGTTCTACTTCTTTAGTGTTCTCAGTTGTGAATTCTAATTCAAACCCTGTTGGGTCAGTTACTCCCGCTCCAACTCCGAGACTGTATAAAAGACAATCTTTGGAATCCCACGAACTTTCAAATGGTTCGCTCTCAACACCCACTGCATCCAAGTTAATAGCCATTTTTCCTCCTCTAGCTCAATTTATGTTACTTCAAGCTAGCCAAAAAGTTTAGTTCTAAGTTAGAACCAATTGGATGGAATATTTATTCGACTAATCGTGTGATCATGTTCTTTAAAAAGAACTAAATCAGCGTGTGTTATCGATGGGCCAATATGCATTTTGAGATTGGGGCTATTGATACTCTCCCAAATACTTTTCGCTAATTCGCTAGCTTGTTTTTCAGTGAAGTCTTTGAATTGAGTAAAGAAAGAAGTACTGTCATATCTCGCATTATTGCAATAAGATAGGAACCTTTCTATATACCATTGCTTAACTATTGGTTCCTCTGCATCGAGGTAAATAGAAAAATCAATAAAGTCTCTAATCGTCTGAGGTTCTATTTGGTTAATTGATGGGGGTGGGTCTTGAAGAATATTGATCCCTTCGAGTATTAATATTTCAGGTGACCGTATTGTCTTCATTTTTTCGGTTATGTCGTAAGTTTCATGTGAATAGGTAGGTATTGAGATGACGTCACGTTTTTTTATACTTTTGAGAAATTGAAGTATTTCCTTATATTGAAAACTCTCAGGAAATCCCTTTCGGTGAAGATTTTGCCTTTCTTCTAAGACCCTATTTGGAAATAGAAAGTTATCTGTGGAGACAATTACTGTTTCAAAATCATAAGGTGCTTTCTCTAGGATCTCTTTCAAAATATTTGAAAGGGTTGTTTTTCCTATAGCTACACTTCCGGTTACGCCCAATATTAGAGGGCTTTTTAATTCTTTTTTATTACTCGTTCTGGACTCTTTAACAGATAAGATTTTTTCGCAAATTGGTGAATAGATTTGGTTAATTTCAACTGCTGGGATGCCAAACACGGCTTTTGCTCTTAGCCCTTTAGGATTGGCAGTCGAAGACTTACTAATCCACTCTTTTCTTGTCAGTTGATTTAGCATCGTATACCTAGGAGCATATTCGTATTTTGGCTTAAGTTTTGTATTTGTGTGGTTAAAACCATTTATGAACTTTAAAAGAAATTTAACTTCATAATGCGTTAAGCAGAGAAGATGGACAAGAATAGTTTGATGAAAGCCGTTAAAGTCGCAAATAATAAGGTAGAAGTTTGTAGTGTCCCAGAGCCTAAAGGTGAAGGGGTTCTTATTAAAGTTAAGTCAGTTGGTATTTGTGGATCTGACTTGCATCTAATTGATTCAGGACTAATGAATGTTACGCCCGGGCATGAGATAGCTGGAGTTACTTCTTCCGGAGTTAACGTAGCCATAGAGCCAATGTTGTCTTGCGGGGTCTGCATTGATTGTGAAAACGGAAATCAACCATATTGTGAAATCGCTCTTCCAAATACTATGGGGATAGGAATTGATGGTGGAATGGCAGAAAAGGTAATCGTCCCGGACCGGTTTCTGGTTCGGCTAGATTCAAATGTTGATATTAATTCAGCATTCCTTATCGAACCATTAGCTGTCGCTGTAAGAAGCCTTCTTCGTGTTAATGCGAACAAGGCAGGGCGCATTATTGTCGTAGGGGGTGGAACGATTGGATTGTGTTGTGTAGCAGTCGCTAAGCACCTTGGAGCCGAAGTAGAACTTGTAGCTCGTCATGCGCACCAAGCTGAAGCTGGCTTCAAGCTTGGAGCATTAAGATCTCAGGGAAAGTCAGCCAACATTGTCGTTGAAGCTGCAGGAACTAGCAGCGCGTTACTAGAAGCTGTGAGCTTATGTGAAAAGGGCGGAGCGGTTGCTATACCAGCTACTTATTGGGACCCTGTCCAGTTGCCAGGAATGGAAATAGGTATGCGCGAAATCTCCTTAATCCCATCTATCACTTATGGCCACACAAAAGGCGGAAGAGACTTCCAATTAGCAGCAAAAATTCTTGCGGGAACTCCTGAATTACCTGAGGCTATAATCACTCATCGGTTTAATCTTGATGGAGCCCCAGAAGCATTTGAGGTCGCGAGAACACGAAATGAAGGTGCAATTAAGGTTGCTTTACAAGTCTAAAGTATGAAAAATTTATCATCTTTAAAACAGATGAGTGCATCATAACTATTCATAAAGAAGATCATGACAAAAATGAAAAAGCAGCATAGATTGAGGTTGTGAGTAGAGGCACACAAAAGGGCGATTATGACAGCAATTGAAGTGGAAGCACCTCAGAATACGAGACCGTGGTGGATGGTAAATGCAGGATGCCAAGGCAAGTCCCAATTATTTTTCCCACCTCCTGGTGAAAGGCCAGCAGCTCGAGAGAGAAGAGAAAATCGAGCTCGAAAGGTTTGCTTTGAATGTGAAGTTCTCTCTGATTGCCAGACCTATGCAAGGCAACAAAGAGAACTAGGCTTTTGGGGCGGGGAGTCCGAAATAGAACGTGCCGAAGCAGGTTACGCACCGACAACACCCGTTATCGGTTTGAGACGTCACCGGACAGCTACTAACTAAATTAGGTTAATATTTTCCATACCAATTCAGCATCTAGATAGCTATTAGTGTAATTCTGGAATCATGATGCGAGACTCACCCATAGAACTATTAATTAACTCAAGTAATAACGTGCAGGTCTGCGCTCATGACTACGGTGGAAGTGGCCCAGATGTTCTCTTTTGTCATGCAACTGGTTTTCACGGCAGATACTGGGATCCGATTTGCATAAGAATGAAGGAAAAATTCAGGTGCGTGACTTTGGATCTACGAGGGCACGGGAATAGTTTCATACCTGAAGGGCTCCAAATGGATTGGACCGGAATGGCTGAGGATGTTCTCGCAGCAATTAAATCCTTAGACCTTCAAAATCCCTTTGCCGTCGGGCACAGCATGGGGGGAAGCAGCATATTATTGGCGGAGCAAATGGAAAAGGGAACATTTAAAGGTGGGTGGCTATTTGAACCTATTGTTATAGGTGAAGAGGCGATACCACTGGAAATGTCAAAAGGTAATCGCCTTGCTATTTCAGCTAGAAAGCGAAAAGAAATTTTTACTTCTCGTGAAGAAGCATTTGATCGATATGCATCAAGGCCACCATTCTCAACCGTCAACACAGAAGCTTTATGGGCATATGTCAATTATGGATTTCGAGAACATGAGCAAGGGGTAATACTCAAATGCCGAGGTGAAATAGAGGCACAAGTCTTCGAAAATTCGGTAACAACAATTTTTGAATCTTTGCCAAAAGTGCAGATTCCTATCACTGTTGCTAGAAGTGGCGATCTGGAAGGGCCAGCATTAATCGCTCCAAAAATCGTAGATCAGCTTCCGTCTGGAAACTTAGAACTATATTCCGATCTAACACATTTTGCCCCTATGGAGGATCCATCTCGCATCGCTAAAAGCATAATGGAAACATTAAATAAAGTGCTTTAAGTAAAGATGGGCTATCGTCAATTATGTGGATGCACGTAACTGGCTCGGTCTAGAACCTTCACACAACCCTCATCGCTGGCATTTGCCGGTTTCTAAGGGTATCTCTACTGGCCATAGAGCTATGTTCGGTGGGAGCGGCTTAGGAGCTGCTATTGCAGCAATGGAGGGTACAAGTGGAAGACCTGTGGTTTGGGCTACAGCTCAGTATCTTTTGTTCGCAAAAGTAGGTACGGTCGTTGATTTCGATGTGACGCTAGCAGTTCATGGGAAAAAAACGACACAAGCTAGAGCTGTCGGTCATGTCGGCGGAACAGAGATCATAACAGTGAATGCTGCGTTAGGATTGCGCGAATACCCAGATGATAAAACATATGGTTTACCTCCAGCAGTTCAAGAGCCAGAATCCTGCCCTGTTCGGGAACGTTTCTCCGAAGTTTCAGATTCATTAGATTCTAGAATCGAACAGAGATGGGCTCTACCAATAGGTTCTTCTGAACCGGCAGAAATTGAACCTGGAAGAATAGCTGTCTGGAGCAGAATGCCAGAGCTTTTGGAACCTTCCGCTGCCTCATTTGCTGTTCTCGGTGATTACGTGCCAATGGGTATAAGTTTTACTCAAGGGGGAAGAGCGGGCTCCACAAGTTTAGATAATACAATCCGAGTTATTGATGTCGCTCCTAGTGACTGGTATTTACTAGATATACGGGTAGATGCAATTTCAAATGGATTTGGTCATGGGGTAATTCATATTTGGTCACAAGAAGGAAATTTGTGCGCAATTGGTAGCCAGTCTTGTATTGTGAGAAGTCGAGAGCCAGGGTCTCACTCGCCTCCGAAGCGATTAGTTGAAGCTCCGGAATGACTCAAAGATTTAAATATCTTTAAAACGAAAAGTTAAATTGTCTCGCGAAACATAGTCGGATTTCGTTTTCCTTTTGGCTGTTTGTCCCGCTCATCTCTTATGTCGTAATGTAAGGCGACTTCGGCGGTAGTTAGAACTTGGCCATTTCGTTCAAAACGCTCTGGGTCTGTCGCTAAAGCAGCGATAACTCGACCGGTGTATAGCGGCGTTTCTGAGTTCTCTTCATCAAGCTCGATATCGCCCTTTTCAATACTGTCGAGAATGAATTCAGTGAGAACTTGGCTTGGCCATAACCCAACCACACATAGTCCATCTTCTTTACCTTCAACTGCGAAATCTCTAGTCAATCTATCAGTCCCCATTTTAGCGATACCATAACTAGCACTCAAGGCATAACGTTCTGATCCGCTTGAAGAAATATTTACCATTAGGCGCAGCGTGTCTTCCTTCTCGAGCATTAATTTAACAGCATGCACACTTGCGATATACGCAGACCTAAGTCCGATTCCAACCTGATCATCCCAAACTTGAATAGGATGTTCCCAGAATTTTCCCCCCCAAACTGGAGGGTTCGGTATTTTAAAAGCATTGTTGACATGAATATCTAAACGTTCTTCCTGAGATCGAATAGTCTCATACAAATTCTCTATTTCAATATCGCTACCAAGGTCCAGCTGAATTGGGATACCCTTTCCCCCAGCTTTATCAACTAAGTCTGCAGTGGCATTAATGGTCAAAGGCCCAGTGCCACTAGATCGACCTGTTATATAAACAGTTGCTCCTAATTCGCCTAAGCCAATAGCTATTCCTCTACCGATCCCGCGACTAGACCCGGTTACTACTGCAACTTTTCCTAAGAGAGGTTTATTATCCATGAAAGCTCCTTTTATCCGATACTTCTAAGATCAACGACAAAAACTAGTGTTTCATTCCTGCCTATAATCCCACCAGCACCCTGCTCTCCATACCCTTTACTAGGGGGAATAGTTAGTTTTCTTCTACCACCAACTCTCATGCCTAAGCAACCTTCGTCCCAACCTTCAATTACTTGTCCGATACCTACAGAAAATGTAAAAACTTCATCTCTAGACCATGAAGAATCAAATTCTCTTTCATTTGACCAAGAAACTCCAACGTAGTCAACACTTATTAATTGTCCAGAGACGCATTCGCTTCCTTCTCCAATTATTAGGTCTTCACTAACAAGTTCACTAGGAGGCTCAGTCGAGGGGATTTGAATGATGGGTTTTTCATGTATTGTCATAAAGCACTCCTAAAATGTGTGTCTAAATTTTCTAGTATTTGAAAGTAAAGGCTGATCAATAATATTTTGATCGTATTCTAGTCAATTATTTGCTTAATTGACCGTCGATCCATCCGCTGGACGAGAGAACTTCGACGTTCCCCTAATTCTTTCCATGTCAAAGTAGAAACATTCTCACGTAGGCCTGCTACTCGTCTGAAGGTCATATCTGTTACATCATCGGCTGTTAAAGAAAAGCCTATTTCGGTAGCAACTCTGACACCATTTCTGCTAAAAAACCCAGATGCTACTTCTAGGAACTCAGTTAGTAGATCCATATCGGGATCCAGTTCCTGCATAACAGAAGAAAGGTAAGCAAAATTTTTCACAAAAAGCATAAGCTCTTTTGGTATGCGGGCTCCTTCGGCTAATAAATTCTTGATTAATGTTCGGAACTCGTCAATAAATTCCTCTTCTGACAGTTCTAGAGGGTCAAAGTTATCTCTTTCAAGTTGAAACTCATTGATGATTAAGCCAATATCTGAATCTTCAGGGAAAGCTCCAAGATCTTTTATCCCAAGAACTTGCGACTCAACATCACCGGTCATGATCCCAACGACATAGCGGAGAAAAGCTAATCGACGTTCTCCATCCAAACGACCTGTAATACCGAAGTCCACAAGGCCAATTTTGTTGGTGTTATTTAGAAAGACATTTCCTGCATGAAAATCCCCATGAAATACGCCATGAATAACTGCGCCTTCTAGAAGGCCTTCAACCATTTGTCTAAATATCGTTGAAGTTTGGTCTGAACTTATTCCCATAGAGATTGATTCTCCTAGAGAAACTCCAGAAATTTTACTCATTACAATAACTTTCTCTGTAACCAAACTAAGTTCTGGAGTTGGAATTTCCCAAGTATGTTTCTGATTGGCCGAAAGAACTCGGTCAATCTCAAATAGATTTGCAACTTCAAGCCTGAAATCCAATTCTTCACAGATGGTCTCAGCAAAGAGTTCAACGAGTGCAGGGGGGTTCGCTAGAGCGCTGACAGGTATTTTCCCAATCAGTTTGGGCGCAACCCACGCCATTACTTTGAGATCGTTCGCTACTTTTCTGCGAATCCCAGGCCGTTGGACCTTTAGTACAACAGTTTGACCGTTTCTAAGCGTGGCTTCATGAACTTGGGCTATTGAAGCCGCAGCAATTGGGTCTTCAGAGATATTCGTAAAATTTTCAGGCAGAGGACCGAGTTCGGTGTTTATTATTTTTTCAATTTTATTCCAAGGTTCAGGTGAAACTTGGTCCCTACATTTCTTGCATTCTGTAACAAGTGCTTCCGGGAACACACCTTCAGCTGCAGAAATCAATTGAGCTAATTTCACGTAGGTCGGACCTTGTTGTTCGGCTACATTTCGTAACCTTGCATAGAGTTTTTCTTGTTTAATCGGATGCGCAAGCTTACGATCAATCACTTTCCAGGAGATAAATGCTTTCCCAAATCGAAATACAGTTATGATTAGTCGTCCCAAAGGAGGAAACTTTGGTTTACGAATGAGATTTGGGATTGACCGTCGAAGCGTTTCTCTTGATTGTGCTGCTTCGCGAATCCACTTGTCCACTCGGGATGTATCGCTTTCGTCATTCATCGCAACTGGTTTTTTGATAGTCGAGGTGAATCGGGCACTGCGGTCCGGATGAATTTTACTTTCTTCATCATCAATTATTTTTATTTCAAGTTTAGAAGGGCCCCATATTCCCATGGATAGCGGTTTCCAAGATACCGGTGAGGTTAATTCATATCTAGGAACAATTTCAATAAAAGCAGTTAATGCTTCTTGTAGTTCTGCTCTGGCCAATGAAGCTCCTAAGCAGTGATGAGCGCCTGAACCAAAAGCTAGATGTGGGCATTTACCATTACGAAGAATATTAAACTCAAATCCTTGATCCTCTGCTTCAGCTAACCCACCAGCGTGGAGGCCTAGCAATACAGTAGAACCTGCTGGAAAATAGACGCCGTCTATAACTTGGTCCCTCGAGGCGAGTCTTCCTGTTGTTCTTACTGCGCTGATGTATCTTAGCGCTTCTTCAACAGCAATAGGAACTAAGGAGGGGTCCTCTCTCAACGCTTGATATTGTTCAGGGTGGTCAGCAAGAACGGCCAACATTGCCCCCAATTGATTCCGTGTCGTATCTGTTCCAGCTAGAAGAATCGCTTCAGCCATAGCACTAAGCTCGTCATGCGAAAGCCGATCTTCGTTATAGTGGCTTTTTACTAATTCAGTCAACAAATCATCTTTAGGTTCCGCAACACGCTGCTTGATAAGGTTCTGAACGTAGGAGTCGAGTTCTTTTTGAGCGCGTGTAATATCTCCTAGGCGTCCGATAACTGACTCTACATCAGCATCAAGGGCAGAAAAAATAGTGTCCGCCCATTCATCAAAAAGTTTCCAGTCCGAGTCGTTGACTCCTAATACACGACAAATTACGGGAACTGGGTAAGGTCTGCAGAATTCTGAAACGAGCTCACCTTGCCCGGAATCACGAATTGATTTCAGCAAACTTTGTGCATGGGATCGCATAAATTCTCTGTGTTTGGATGTATTTCCTGTAGTAAAGGATGCATTTACAAGACGTCTAAGGCGTTTATGATCGTCACCTTCAACCGAAAGAACGTTGGGACGAAACTGCACTGAAGAGGGGACTTCAGGAATGACTCTTTGGGCTTGTTCTAAAATTTTATTTAGATCTGCAGAGCCACTTTCCATCTGATCAAGCATTGACACGCTAGAAAGAAGAGAAATCCATTCTGGGTTTCTAAGAATATTTTTAATTTGTTTGTAGCCGACTACTAAAGGACCAGCCGGGGTGAGAACTACCCAACCCTGCTCCGTGATGCTCTGTGTCGTTGACAGTATTTCCCCAAAATTATTTACAGAAATATCAACATACGGCACCGAACCGGGGTCGTTAATATTAACAACCTCGTTCGTCTTGGGGAGGTTCTGCTCTTCAGAGGTCATATCTTCCATTTTGCCAAGCAATGTTTTTTCTTTTTCATAGATTGATTTACGTACTATCTACATACTTCTAAATCAAAATTGTATGTATGATGCTAAACCGTTAGGTGTCAATCAACCAGCCCGAGTAAGGGCTTCTTCAAGTATATTTCGTGCGATGCTGGGGCATTCTGCCAGAAGTGTATTGAATTCACTTCTAGACATAGCGAGAATAGTTGAGTCGTAAGCCGCACGGACAGTAGCGTCGCGAGGCTCGTTCAAGATTACAGCTCTTTCCCCGACTACAGCTCCAGGTGCAACTGAGGCAATAAGTTCACCATTTTTCTCGACAACGAGTTGACCGTGTACGAGTAAGAGAACTTCATTTCCAAAAGCGCCTTGGTTCATTAAGACACTTCCTTTTTTGACATCAATCCTTGTAGTGAGCCGGCATAGAGTTTCCAGTTCGTCAGCAGTGGCTGAAGAAGCAAATGCAAAGTCTGCGTATTGTACGTGGTGGGGTGTTTTTCGAGGCATTGTTATTTCTACCCTTTCAGGAGTTAGATATTACTTGAATAAGTAATAAATATATTGTGCCTCATTTCGACTTTAGAAACTATAGAAATAGCCGTGTCTTTTGTCACTGTGGTCAATGTCACAAAATAGTTGATATAAGAGGAACACCTAGTAATTGGGTGTGATGGCAATAATGTTGTCAAACAGTTGATAGAAACGCCTAAGGTAGAAATATGGCTGAGGACATAATGAAGTTTTTGGATAGCAATAGTCTTCCAACTTATGACGATTGGTTAGGTGCGGCAAAATCAGTTGTTAAAGCTGACTTATTTGATGAGATACTTTTTGCTGATTTAGGTTCCGGTATCCTCACTGATCCGATCTATATCCAACAAGAAGATAACGTAAAGTTAGATTATCCAACATACGGGATAAGTAGACGAGCATCTAATATCAGTGGGTTAACAGATGGGTGGGATATCCGTCAGCGTCATTGGGTGACTTCATACCAAAAGACGAACGAGGAAATTTTAAACGATTTACAGCGAGGAGCCACGAGCGTTGAAATTGTTTCTTCAAAAATTACTTCAGCTGATTTTAAATCTCTTCTTGATCAAGTCCACTTGGGCATCGCTGGTTTATCTTTAACTAGTTCTTCAGGAAGCTTAAATAATGCTCGTAACTTTATTAACTATTTAGATTCTAAAGATAGTGAGAGTAGCGAATTTATCTTTGATTTAGGCTTTGATCCGATCAGTGAACTCTTTAGAAACTGTTTAAGCAAAGATTCTGCTCTCTCTGGATTGGACGACGGGGGTATTCTTGCGAAAAGAGTTCATAAGGATTTTGGCCGGGCAACAACGTACCGGATTGACGGCTTGGAATATGCTGAAGCTGGAGCGGACCCTGTTACCGAATTAGCAACTATCGCTTCTATATTAATTGCGTATCTTCACAGTATGGATAAAGCAGGTGTTCCTTTATCAAATGCGTTTAGCCAAATTCATATCGTGGTCTCTGTCGGAACGGATCAGTTTTTTGATATCGCTAAAATACGAGCATTACGGGTTTTGATAAGTCGAATAGGGGAAGTATGTAATGTCAGAGACGTTCATTTAAAGATCCAAGCTTCTATTCCTCAATTTCTTATTTCTAAAACAGATCCATGGGTTAATTTGCTTCGGACGACTGTGGGGTGTTTTTCCGCAGCAATTGGAGGGGCTGACATTATTTGTCTTCCTCCTTTCGATAGCGCTTTCGGGGTACCAGACGATTTTGGTATGCGACTTGCTAGAAATACGCAACTTGTCCTTATGGAAGAATCAAATATCCATAGAGTTATAGATCCCGCAGGTGGTTCATGGTACGTCGAGTCGTTAACAGACGAGATTGCACAAAAGGCCTGGGAGAAGTTCCAATCATTTGAACTTAATGGTGGAATAATTCAAGCAATATCATCAGGGTCTTTTCAAGAATCAATAAAAGAAAGTCGTGAGAAATTCAAAGAGCAAATTGAAACGAATGAAAAAACGTTCATAGGGGTTAATGACTTCCATGAATCTGAACAAACAGAATTAGTAAGGGAGCCATACCCCAACCCAGACACTCCAAATGATGGATTGGTGTCGCAAAGGCCTTCTCAATTTCGTATTTCTGATTTGGCCACTAATAAGGGAGCCGTTGATGGCAATTCCTGAGTTCGGTTCTATCCCGCTAATCTCTAATCAAAGTAACCGCAAATTCGAGAAAGACGAATGGTCATTTGCCTTTAGCAAAGCTGCAATTGGTCGTGATAGTGAAAAAATTTGGAATACTCCTGAGGGAGTCCCGGTTCAAGCAATTTATGGCGATCAAGACACAAATGACTTGGATTTTCTACAGACGTATCCAGGCTTCCCGCCTTTTTTACGTGGGCCGTACCCAACTATGTACGTAAACCAACCTTGGACAATCCGACAATATGCTGGTTTTTCAACAGCAGCTGAATCGAACGCTTTTTACCGGAGAAACTTAGCGGCTGGTCAAAAAGGTTTATCCGTAGCTTTTGATTTACCAACTCATAGGGGGTACGACTCAGATAACCCAAGGGTATCGGGTGATGTCGGAATGGCTGGAGTGGCTATTGATTCAATAGTTGATATGAGACAACTTTTTGATGGCATACCTTTAGACAAAATGAGTGTCTCTATGACTATGAATGGTGCAGTTCTGCCGATACTCGCTCTCTATGTATTAGCTGCAGAAGAGCAGGGGGTTTCACCAAAAAAATTAGCTGGAACCATTCAGAATGATATTTTAAAAGAATTCATGGTGCGTAATACTTTTATTTATCCTCCCAAGCCTTCAATGCGGATTATTTCCGACATAATTTCTTTCACATCAAAAGAAATGCCAAAATTCAATTCAATCTCGATTTCTGGCTACCACATGCAAGAAGCAGGAGCGACTCTTGATCTTGAGATGGCCTACACACTCGCTGATGGTGTTGAATATATCCGTGCCGGCCTAGATGCCGGCTTAGATATTGATCAATTTGCTCCCAGATTAAGCTTTTTCTGGTGCATAGGAATGAATTTTTTCATGGAAGTCGCAAAATTAAGAGCAGCACGTTTGTTATGGGCAAAACTCGTGCATCAGTTCAATCCCCAAAACCCAAAATCGTTATCTTTAAGGACACATAGCCAAACATCTGGGTGGAGTCTTACAGCTCAGGACGTATACACAAATATTGTGCGAACTTGTATCGAAGCTATGGCAGCCACGCAAGGCCATACTCAATCCCTACATACGAATTCATTTGATGAAGCTTTAGCTTTACCTTCAGATTTCTCGGCGAGGATAGCAAGAAACACTCAACTTTTCTTACAGCATGAATCTGGAACAACACGCGTTGTAGACCCTTGGGGAGGTTCATATTACATTGAGCGATTAACACATGATTTGGCATCGCGTTCGTGGGAGCACATCTCTGAAATTGAAGAAGCTGGAGGAATGGCAAAAGCTATCGAACTAGGAATTCCAAAGCTTAGGATTGAAGAAGCAGCAGCAAGAACTCAAGCTAGAATTGATTCCGGAACACAGCCGGTAATCGGCGTAAACAAATTCCGATTAGATCAAGAAGATGAAGTGGATATCTTGCAAGTAGATAACCATGAAGTGCAAGCGGCTCAAATAAGGCAACTCAGAAATTTACGAGAAGATCGAAATCAAGAATTGTGTGAAGCGTCACTTGAGAGATTGACTAATGGAGCTGCGCAAAATGGTAATCTACTAGAACTCTCAATTGAGGCTGCTAGGCAGTTCGCAACTGTTGGTGAGATCAGCGATGCGTTAGAAAAGGTGTATGGTCGTCATAGGTCACAAATACAAATTATTTCAGGAGTTTACAAAAGCGAAGTGGGAGAAGAAAACGTTCAGATCGAGTCGGTGCGGTTAGAAACCGAGAATTTCAAAAAACGAAATGGTCGCCGTCCGAGAATACTAGTTGCCAAGGTCGGGCAAGATGGGCACGATAGAGGTCAGAAAGTTATCGCAACGGCTTTTGCTGATTTAGGTTTTGATGTTGATATTGGACCACTTTTCCAGACTCCTGAAGAAGCAGCTAAACAAGCGGTTGAAGCGGATGTGCATGTTGTTGGTGTATCTTCATTAGCTGCTGGGCATTTAGCTTTAGTTCCTCAACTTAAAGTGGCCCTTGCTCAGCTAGGGAGAGAAGATATTCTTATTGTTGTAGGTGGTGTTGTACCTCCTCAAGATTTTCAAGAATTATATGATGCAGGTGCTTCAGCTATATATCCTCCAGGGACAGTAATATCTGATGCTGCTTTAGAATTACTCAATAAGATCGGTTAATTATTGTGCAGTCTTCTGAGCTGGAATTAGTTACGGCAGGAGTTCTTTCAAGTGACCGAACATGGTTAGCTAAAGCAATCACGCTTGTTGAGAGTTCAAATTCTAGTGATAGAGAAAAAGCCATCGAATTACTTGATAATATTTCGCCGCATACCGGAGGTTCTCTTCGTGTTGGAGTTACAGGCTCACCAGGAGTTGGGAAAAGTACATTTATTGACGAATTAGGAACGTATTTGACTGGTATTGGTCATAAAGTCGCTGTACTCGCAGTAGACCCATCCAGCTCTATCTCAGGTGGTTCAATTCTTGGTGATAAAACTCGAATGGATCGACTATCGAGTAATCCAAATGCTTTTATTAGACCTTCACCATCATCTGGGATTCTTGGAGGTGTTGCAAAAGGAACTAGGGAGACAATTCTGGTTCTTGAAGCAGCAAGATTTGATGTTGTGCTTGTAGAAACAGTCGGGGTTGGCCAAAGTGAAGCGATCGTTTCAGAGATGGTAGATTTTTTTCTCATGCTTTTACTTCCAGGGTCTGGTGACTCTCTTCAAGGAATTAAAAAAGGAGCGTTAGAGTTAGCAGATTTAATTGCAGTTAATAAAGCTGATGGAGAAAACGAATTACGTGCCAGACAGTCAGCTCGTGATTATCAGTCTGCAATGACGCTTCTTAGGCCAGTTAATTCTCAATGGAGTCCTCCGGTTATGACATGTTCAGCGTCCAGTGGGCAGGGTATTCCGGCTATATGGGAGCAAATCAATCTCCATCAAGAACTTGGACAAGAAACTGGCGATTGGGCAAAGCGTCGGTCACTTCAGAGAGTGCGTTGGATGTGGACTCTAGTCGAAGATCGGTTAATTCACAGTGTAAAAGAAAAGCCTGATGTGGCGTCTTTAATTTTAGAGATTGAAGAAAGAATACTAACCAGTGATATTTCTCCTGTAGTAGCTGCAGAGGAAGTATTAGCTTTATTCAAAGAAGAGCAAAAATAGCTCAAGCCCAGTGCTTGCGCACCGGGCTTGGCTTGATTCCAGTTGGGGGACTGGAGAGCTAAAAATCTTCGTCAAAGCTAACGTCGCCTTCAACGCCTACTTGGTACGCAGTTACAGTTTTTTCGAAGAAATTTGTTAATTCTTGTACGTCCTGTAATGCCATAAAATCAAATGGGTTTTTTGAGCCGTAAATTGGGTCAATTCCAAGTTGCATGAGTCGTTGGTCTGCCACGAATTGCAGATAATCACGAGTGTCAGAAAGGCTCATGCCGTTAATCCCGCCTCCAAGAACATCATCGGCAAAACGCATCTCGCATTCAACTGCTTCGCTAATCATCTCTTTGATTTCATTCGTTAATTCCTCTGTCCACAGTTCAGGTTGTTCTTGCCTAACTGTTTCTACAACAGTAAATGCAAAATTCATGTGTGCACTTTCGTCTCTAAATACCCAATTAGTTCCTGCTGCTAAACCATTTAGCAGGCCTTTGCTTCTAAGAAAATAAACATAGGCAAAAGCAGCAAAAAAGAATAATCCTTCTATACAGGCGGCGAAGCATATGAGATTTCTCAAGAATGTTCTTTGGTCCTGTTCAGTTTGAAGTTCATCTACTGACTCCATGGTTCCCATCCATTTAAAGCAAAATTCACCTTTTTGGCGTATCGAAGGAATATTATGTATCGCTGCAAAAGCTTCTTCACGTTCTTTCGTTTCAGGAATGTATGAATCTAAAAGCGTCAGATAGAACTGCACGTGAAGTGCCTCTTCGTAGAGTTGCCTACTTAAATACATCCTTGCTTCTGGAGCATTTATATGTTTATAAAGATTCAAAACCAGATTATTTGACACTATGGAGTCACCAGTAGCGAAAAAAGCAACTAAACGGCTTATTAAGTGTTTTTCCGCTGGCGACATATTTCTTAGGTCTGCATGATCATCTGAGAAATCTATTTCATCAACAGTCCATGTATTCTTTATAGCGTCTTTATACATGTCGAAAAAGACCTGGTATTTCATTGGTCGTAAGGTTAAGTCAAAACCGGGATCAAGAATATTATCCGGTCGTGACGCAGAACTTTCTTTAGAGCCGCTACCTTCCTCAAAATCTAAATCCTCTGAGGGGAGAGCGTAGTTACTTTCGTTGGCTAGGGCCATGTGTTTCTTTCTTTTTCGTTTTGGTTATTGACAAGAATCGCAAGATTCTGGATTTTCTAGAGAGCAGGCAAGTTCATCTTCATCTTTGAAGCTTTGGTTTGTCCCGCCATCAGGGCTTGGCATATTTGAACTCACGGTTGTTTGATTGATCCTTGTTGCAGGACGTGATCGTAAATAGTAAGTGGTCTTAATTCCTTGTTTCCAGGCGTACATATACATGGAACTCAGTTTTCCTATATTCGGAGATTCCATGAATAGGTTTAAAGATTGGCTTTGGTCAATATACGCACCACGATCAGCTGCCATTTCTATAAGAGATTTCATAGGGATTTCCCATGCAGTTCGGTAGACCTCTTTCAGGTCTACTGGAATGCGTTCCACAGTCTGGACGGATCCTTCATTCCTAATTAATTCAGTTCGCATTTCTTCATCCCAAAGATTTCTTTCTTGAAGTTCCTTAACCAAGTACTTATTGATTTGCATGAATTCACCTGAGAGAGTTTCACGTTTGAAAAGATTTGATACTTGAGGTTCAATGCATTCGTAACAACCAGCTATAGAGGCGATAGTTGCAGTAGGAGCAATAGCGATCATTAGCGAATTTCTTAATCCATGTTCTGAAACCCTATTACGGAGATTTTCCCATCTTTCTTTATCGGTTGGTTCTACACCCCATAGATCAAATTGTAAATCACCCTGAGAAGCTCTTGTTAGGGCGTATGTTTCGTGTGGGCCATTTAGTTCCGCTAGCTCTGTGGAAGACCAAAGAGCGTTGTAATAAATTTCCTCACTTATCCTCGCTGAAATTTCACGCGCTTTATCGGAATCAAAAGGAATCTGCATTTTGAAGAAGACATCCTGTAAACCCATCATCCCTAGACCTACTGGCCGCCACTGGTTATTCGAATTTCCAGCTTCATTAATTGGGTAAAAATTGATATCAATCACACGGTCTAAGAAAGGAACTACCTGTCTTACAGTTTTTCCAAGTTCCTCAAAGTCAAATGTGGGAGCTTCCTCGTTCTTAACGAAAGAACCGAGGTTCAGAGATCCTAAGTTGCAGACAGCTGTTTCCGACTGGTTAGTTACTTCAATTATTTCTGTGCACAGATTGGACAGATGAACAACGCGGGTTTCCCCGTTTGTTTCATTATCTTTATGAAGATTTGACGTTTGGTTGCATTTCAGATTGGAAGAGTCTTTGAAAGTCATCCACCCATTGCCAGTTTCTGCGAGTGTTCGCATCATTTTGGAATAGAGATCACGAGCATCGATTTGGCGTTCAAACAATTCAGCTTCTTCGGCTTCAATGTATGCTTTCTCAAACTCTTCACCGAATAGGTCTGTTAGGTGCGGAACTTTTTTTGGATCGAATAAACTCCATTTCCAGTTATTCTCAACTCGTTCCATAAATAAATCTGGTACCCAATTAGCAATATTTAAATTGTGCGTGCGCCGTGCATGGTCTCCCGTATTTTGCTTTAGCTCTAGGAATTCTTCTATATCATCATGCCAAGTCTCAAGATAAATGCAAGCAGCGCCCTTTCGACGCCCACCTTGATTTACTGCAGCTACAGAACTATCAAGTGTTTTGAGCCAAGGGACGATTCCATTAGAAAGTCCATTTGTTCCTTGGATTAAACTACCTTTACTCCTAATACGGTGCCAGGCAACTCCAATTCCTCCGGCAAACTTCGAGAGTTGAGCGATGTCTGTGTAACGTTTGTAAATACCTTCTAAAGAATCTTCAGGGGAGTCTAGTAAATAACAACTCGAGAGTTGCTGGTGTGTTGTGCCTGAGTTAAATAGAGTAGGGCTAGAGGGAAGGTAAGCCAATGATGACATTAAGTCATAGAAGGCAACAGCTTCATCAACATTTTGGGAGAGCCCACATGCGACTCTCAGGAAAAAGTACTGGGGAGTTTCAATTACTTCTCTAGTTTCCGGGTGTCGAAGGAGGTATCTATCGTAGACAGTACGGAGACCGAAGAATTCGAAGTTTCTATCTCTGCCAGAATTGATAGCAGCGTTTAGTGTTGAAGCATTATCAAGAACAAAAGTTAATGCACTATCACCGATTACTCCTAGCTCGTGCCCTCTAGTGACTGATTCCGTAAACCAAGGTATATTTTGATTCCGGACTTCTTTGTCAATGTAAGTAGCTAGCAATCTTCCTGCTAGTCGCGAATATCTAGGCTCTTCAACGATGAAGCCGGCGGCTGTCCGAATTGAGAGTTCATCAAGTTCTTGTGTTGTAGCTCCATCTGCGAGTGCTGATATTGTTCTAGTCGCTACACGCATAGGGTCCACACCTTTTAGGCCCTCTGCGCATCGAGCTACAGCATTGACTATTTTATTTACGTCGACTTGTTCAAGGTCTCCATTTCTTTTCCTAACACGCATCCCGATACTTTGGGAGATAGCGGCGTCATTTAGCTCGCTTTGCGAAGAAGGGGTTTTAGCACCTCCTTCAACCTCGGCTATAGATTGAACATTGTTATTTTCAACATCGCCAATTTTTTCCGTCTCCGGTATGTCGTTTTCTTTTTTTATAGATGGTTCAGATAATGCCATCGTCTCTCCTCAAATGTCCCCAACTGAAAACCAGCGTCAACTGGCTTTTTTTAGAAGCACACGCTTTCCTAGCTGTGATGGATTTTGTGTCTTCAATCCCCAAATGGCTTTTCGTCATTGAAAAACGTTCGGAACCTAATTACAGCCGTGTAACTACACCCGTGTCAATAGTTGTTGGAAATTTTTTAAGAATTTGTGGATTATTTAAGCAGATTGTCTTTCGAAATGACGACACCGTCGCTGTCTGCATAGATCCAAACCCCTGTTTTTATTTCTATTCCAGCTATTTCGATGGGCCCTCCGACCTTACCCAATCCGCGCTTTTCACTTTTTCTTGGATGAGTATCCAATGCTTTCACTCCGATAGGCATATCTTTGATAATTGCTGAGTCTCTTATGCAGCCATTCAGAAGTACTCCACGCCAGTTGTTATCAATTGCAAGAGAAGCAAGGCGGTCTCCGAGCAATGCACAATTGAGGGAACCGCCTCCATCTACTACAAGGACTTTGCCTTTCCCATTGCTTTCGAGAGTTTCACGGACGAAAGAGTTATCTTCAGGAGCTAGAACGGTTATTGTTTCGCCGAAGAAACTAGTGATATTTCCATATGATATAAGCTTTAGGGGAAGAACTTCAGCTTCTGGATGGTCATCAAGAAGATCAGCTGTAGCGAATAAATGCATAGTTAGTTTTTAGCAGGATCCATAGAAGGAAGCACCATTAACTCGGTTGCTTTGATTGAGGCCCAGCATTGACTGCCTAGTTCAAGACCTAATTCTTTAAATGATGCATTTGTGATTTTTGCACGTGAATAGAATGGGCCAGTAAGTCCAACACGCACTAAATCCTCTTCTATGTCAAGGCTTGAGACAGTGGCTTTCCATTTGTTTCTAGGAGACCCTGTTGGTCTTTGGGTGTGTAATGAAATAGCAGAAACCGGAAAGCTAATATGGATAGGTCCATAATATTTTGATGATAAATTCAGACTACCTCCTTCTAGAATTCGGACATCGTAACCGTTAGCATTTCCGGAGACCAGATTTAAATCTAGAAACTTACTTATCCATGTTGATGCCGGGTTGGAGGTAAGCTCATGAATTTTCCCCTGTTGAACTACTTTTCCATTTTCAATGGCAATTATAAAATTGGTTAGTTTCATAGTTTCTATAGGGTCATGCGAGACGATGAGTAACGTTGTTTCGAGATGTTGGAGTTGACGATGAATTTCAGAGATTGATTCAATATCAAGAGAAGAACAAGGCTCATCAAGTAATAAAAAGGATGGGTTGCTAGCTATAGACCTAGCGAGAGCCACTCGAGCATTTTGCCCACCGGAGAGTGTTTGTGGAAGTCTTGTTTGTATTTTTTTAAGATCAAACCTTTCGAGGATTTCAGCAGCCTTGGTTCGCGCTTCTCTTTTTGAGCATTTGAGCGATCGAAATGGAAAGGCAACATTATCTTGAACGGATAAGTAGGGGAATACGCAACCATTTTGATGCTGAAGGACGGTAGGCCGCTTATGGGGTGGGATAAATATTCGTTCGTTTGGGGAGTCGATTGTTTTCCCATTGATTTGAAGAATGCCAGAATTTAGGGGCTGGTGCCCACCAATTATTCTTAGCAAAGTAGATTTGCCAGCTCCATTAGGTCCAATTATAGAAATGCGATTGTGTGCCATTGTGTTTAGATCAAATTCAAAAGATTTCCCATTTAAAAGAGTTGACCCTAAAAGCTTTATTGTGCTCATTGAGAGGCCATCCATTTCCCTCGAAGTGTTATTAAGACAGCTAGGGACATAACTACCATAAGCATTCCAAGAACCATTGCTCTTTCGGGATTCGTTTCAAGTGCTACGAAGAGCTGAAGCGGGAGCGTTCGGGTTTTCTCAGGATTGTCGCCTGCGAATGTGATTGTAGCTCCAAACTCACCAAGCGCTCGGGCCCATGAGAGGGCTATTCCGGCAAAAATTGCTGATTTTATCATCGGGAGAGACGTAGTAAAGAAGGTTCGTGTTGGACTAGCCCCAAGACTTAAAGAACTTTCTTCATAGCTTTCATCAAGCTGATTAGCGGATGTCTCAATCGCTAGAACAAAGAACGGTAGAGACACAAATGTTGCAGCAATTATTGCTCCGGCTGTACTAAAGGGCAAAGTTAAGCCAAACCAACTGTCTAATTTGGAACCGATAAATCCTTTTCTTCCTAAGGCAAATAAAAGAGCTGTACCACCTGCTACCGGCGGGAGAACCATAGGGAGTAAGACTATTGCCCGTATTACTCTTAAACCCCGAAATTCGCCCCTTGATAGAACCCAGCCTAATGGAAGGCCTAATATGAAACAGAGAACACTTGCAGATGTTGCCACAATTAAAGACAGTGTTATAGACCGCAGAACTGTCTCCTCGGTTATCGTTTGGAAAAAAGTAGACCAAGGTGTTCTTTGTGATAGGCCGATAAAGGGGACTATAAGAAGGAGTGAAGCGATTGAAGCGCCTAGCCAAAGAACAAGAGGAATTGCTTTAGGAGCTCTTATCATTCTGGGCCACCAAATCTATATTGTCGTAGAATTTTCTGGCCTGTCGGAGACAGGACAAATTCTACGAAATTCACTGACTCTTGTTTCGAGTCAGTAGTGATAGCTACAGGGTATTCCGTTTGAACTTTTTCAGCGCCGCTGATTAATGAGTGATTAATCTTTTTATTTATGTCAGTTATATAAATAAGACCGGCATCAACTTCTCCTAATTCAATTTTGGTTCTAACAGATCTAACGTTTGGTTCGAATGTTGAAGGGTGCAATTTAACCCCTTTTTGAAGAGCGAGTTGAAATGATAATTTCCCGCACGGCACCTGTTTGGCGCAAATAGCAGTGACACTGTTTTCGAGATCGTTAAGATCATAAATATTTCCTGGATTCTCTAAGGGGGTGGCGAGTACGAGGTGGTTCGTGGCAAAAATTCTTAGGTCATTCTTTGAGACTCTTCCTGCTTGTATCACTCGTTCCATTGTTTCTAGGTCCGCCAGTGCAATGACATCAATCTTTGCCCCATCCTCAAGTTGTGAAGCGAGAGAAGTGCTTCCGGCAATAGTTAGTGTGACTTTAATTTGGTTTTCTTTTTCGAATTCATCAGCTATTTCTTCAAAAGCTTCTGTTAACGATGAAGCAGCCATTACTTGAAGTGAATTCTGGGAGGTGGTGCATCCAATGCCTAGAAAGCAGAAGATTATTATTGGAATCGCTAATCTCAACCTTTGGGGGATATTTCGAATTCTATCCATTAGCTAAATTAGGGAAGTTCCACAACTACGTTTGTTGATTTAACAACTGCAGCAGCGATAACACCAGGTTCTAAACCCATAGATTCTGCAGCTTCTGAAGAAATGAGTGATACGAAGCGGTTTCCTCCGGCTTGGATCTCAATCTGCGCCATTACGTCGCCCTTTGTTACTTTTGTTACTAGTCCGATGAAACGGTTTCGGGCTGATAGGCGCTTATTCTCTTCAGGGGAGTTTTTGGAGGATTCGCTAAGGAAAACTGCTAAATCAGAACCCGCGATTGTTCGGTGCCCCCCCTCTGTTCTTGTTGAAGGTATTTTTCCTTCATCAATCCAGGTGCGTACCGTATCTACGCTTAAGGCCAGAAGAGAAGCGGCTTGGCCGATTTTTAAATTAGTCATGTTTATCCTAAAACTATAAAATTAATAGATATATTCTAACAGAAACTTGTAAAAATTAGTAAATTATAAAGAATAAGTAAATAAGTCATTATTTTTTCCCACCATCACCTAGGTTTTCCCCTGAACTATCTACTCTTTTTGCATGATTAGACAATTACTCCCATACCAGTCTGCGAATAATGAAGTAACTGATGCTTGTGGCAATGACCCCGGCCAGATATGTGAATGGGTTTTTGACGCATCAGGAAATAAGACCCTTTCTTCAATAATAGGTTGGGCAGTTGATAAACCTTTGACAATTATCATTGTTCTCCTAGCAGGATTTATTGCCTCGCGCGTTATGCGAAAGACAATTACTCATTTCGGTGAACGTTTAACAGATGAGCGACAAAACAGAGCCTTGGCGCAACTTCAGAAGATAAAAGGAAAGGTTAAGGCTGGAAAAGTACTTAGAGATGAACAGGCAGAACTTAGAACCAAGGCAAGAACTGAGACTCTGACATCAGTTTTGTCTAGCATCGCTAACCTCGCTATCTGGTCAGTGGCGGCGCTCATGGCGCTCGGTGAGATAGGAGTGAACTTGGGGCCACTCATTGCAGGCGCGGGAATAGTTGGTGTGGCTGTAGGGTTCGGAGCACAATCAATTGTCAAAGATTTCCTCTCAGGTATGTTTATGCTCGTCGAAGATCAGTATGGAGTGGGCGATTCAGTTGACGTTGGTATTGCCTCTGGAACCGTTGAACGAATGACATTACGTACCACAATCCTTAGAGACACAAATGGAAGCGTTTGGTATATCCCAAATGGTGAAATTGCTCGAGTAGGAAATCGCTCTCAAGTTTGGTCACGGGCGGTACTAGATATAGACGTAGCTTACGATACTGATTTACGACATGCTCAAGATGTTATGAAGCGTGTTGCTGTTGGACTCTGGGAAGATGAGGAGTATACGGACGGAGACATAATCGAAGAACCGCAAGTTGTTGGAGTGCAGAATCTTGGGATCGATGGAATTACACTCCGTTTAGTTGCGAAGACAGATCCATCGGAGCAATGGGCAGTTGCCCGAGAGTTAAGAATCCGTCTCAAAGAAGCTTTTGACGCAGAGAACATAGAGATGCCATTCCCACAAAGAACTGTTTGGATCAATAAGGAAAAGTAAAACCCTTTGGGAACCGTGTCAGTCTAGATTCTTTAATGAACTCTCGGCAGCTTTCAGATCTGCTTCTGCCTGAGCCAGCATTTCTCTTGTCTCGGTAATTATCTCAGGCTTCGCGTTTTTTAAATATCCTGGATTACTCAGACGGTTTTGAAATCCAGAAATTTGGTTACGCTTTTCGTCAACTAATTTTGTCAGACGTGCCTTTTGGGCTTCGCTGTCTACTGCTGTTAAAAGTCCAGAAATTTGAATTTCTTCCCCTTCAAAAGTAAGGAGAGTCGAATTCGTCTCAAGAGGCGTCTTTAGGGTAACGACTTCCTCAATACCAGCTAAAACTTCCACAAAACCATCTGTTGCATTTAGGAGTTCATTCACGGATGGTGAGACATGAAGTCGAATCATTTGTTTTGGTTTTATCTTCTGTTCGGCTCGAGTTGATCTTAGAAGACTGACCAAAGCATCAATCCTTTCGAAATTTTGAAGTATTTCCTTCGAATCTGAAAGCACAGTTTGCGTTGTAGGCCAACTAGCCGTGGCTAAGATATCAGCGTCAGGCAAATCAATTTCTTGCAAGTCTGAATATTTCGCTTGCTGGACATGGGGCCAAAGCGCTTCAGTAACAAATGGACAAACCGGATGCATAATCCGAAGCACAGCATCGAGAATATTTGCCAGAATAGCTTGTTGGCTAGGGTCATCGTTTATCGTCGGTTTGATAACTTCCAGATATCTGTCGCACACGTCATGCCAAACAAAGTCATAAAGAGTGTCAGCGAAAATATTGAATTGGTACGAATCTAATGCCTCTTCTAGCATCTTGATCGTTTCAGACAGTCGGGTGACAATCCATTTATCTATAAAAGGTCTACTTCCCAGATCTATTTCTATTTCAGAGGATGAGTCAATCCTGCCCAAAGCAAATCTTGTAGCATTCCATAGTTTGTTGGCAAAGTTTCGTCCCAAATCAAACTTTGCAGATGTGTTTCTTGCAAGTGGTATAAGTTCATTCGGTTCAGCAGAACCGGAGGCGAATCCAAATGCGCTTACCATTTTATGCTCAGTATCTACAGGTGATGATTGGATAGGAGCGGCAACCATGTGTCCCGCAGGAGTTTCAATAAATTCAGGAACAAAGGCCTTGCCACTATGAGGGCAAACCATCTCAACAGGCATTCTGACATCCTGAGTGTCTGTTGTCATCTGAACCAAAGTAAAGCGCATGGCATCAGCACCGTGGCTATAAATGATGTCTCGCGGGTCAACTCCATTTCCGAGACTTTTAGACATCTTTTGCCCATGTCCATCCTGAACCATTGCGTGGATGAAAACATCCTTAAACGGGAGTTGGCCTTTTAGGAAATACCGATTGAACATAACCATTCGGCTAACCCATAAAGTAATGATTTCACGCGCTGTTGAGAGGACAGAAGTTGGGTTGAAGAAATCAAGGAGACCTTCGGTTTCGGGGAAATCTTCTGGCCAAGGCCATCCCATAGTTGAAAGTGGCCAGAGTGCTGAAGAGAACCACGTATCAAGTACATCAGGGTCACGAACAAATCCCTGTTTCTCCAACTCAGATATTAAAGCGTTTTCGGTAATTGAAATTTCCAAGTTCATTCGTTTTAAAGTATTCTCCGGCGGCACACAGATAGCTTCTTCAAGCATTCCTTCGCCAACTCTTCGAATCATGTGTGATGCACCTTTATCGGTCCAGTTACTTTGAACAATCATTCCAAGATTTGAATCAATTCCTTCAAGCGGAACAGGGCTTTTTTCTTCTGGAACTTCACGAACCCAAACAGGTATCTGATGTCCCCACCACAATTGTCGTGAAATGCACCAGTCTCTTATGCCGTCATGCCAAGAGTGATATGTCCTAGCATACCTTGATGGAGAAAAGACTAAATCCCCATCGCCTACATAGGTTGATCTAGGAGCAATATCATCCGGAAGCGAAGGGGCCTGAGATTCTTCGAGAGCTCTCAAAGCGGAACCTCGGAGACGATCATCGGTGACAGCTACATACCATTGAGAACTTAACCAGGGTTCGATAGGGACATGGCTGCGATACGAATGTCCAACCGAATGCGAGTAGGGCTTAATATCTTCAAGCAGATTATTCTCCTTGAACCATGCAACAATAGATTTACGAGCTTCTTCTCTTGTTAAGCCAACAAACTGCGAAGCTTCTTGGGAAACATCATCCCATCCATAATGAGCAGAAATTTTTGCATCAGGTCCCATGATATTGATAATTGGAAGATCATGCCTGAGGCCAATTTCCCAATCATTGGGATCATGAGCCGGGGTAACTTTCAAGAAGCCAGATGCATACCGAGCCTTTATATCATCGCTATCTGGATCTGCCATAATGACGTAGTCATCTGCAACAATAGGAATCAACCTATTCACAATGGGTAATCGAATCATCTTCCCCACTAGATCTCCCGCAAGGACATCGTTTGGATTTACAGCTACTGCAGTGTCTCCCAGCATTGTTTCCGGGCGAGTTGTAGCAACAGTTACGTATCCCGAACCATCTTCAAGCGGATACCGTAAGTACCACATTGACCCTTCAATCTCTTCCATTTCTACTTCATCATCAGCTAAAGCTGTCATGGTTTCAGGATCCCAATTGACTAATCTTTTCCCTCTATAGATCAAACCATCTTTAAAGAGAGTAAAAAAAGCATGTCGGACAGCATTTGCACAGATTTCGTCCATAGTGAAACGAGTTCGATCAAAATCACAGGACGCACCCATAGCTATGAGTTGGTTGATGATGATTTCTTCATATTCATCTTTCCACTCTTGAGTTCTTTGGACAAAGGCATCTCTTCCTATCTCCAAGCGCGAGGTCCCATCGCCCAGCAGTCTTTTCTCAACCACAGTTTGTGTGGCAATCCCTGCGTGGTCAGTCCCCGGCATCCACATTGTGGCATAGCCAGCCATCCGGTGGTATCTCACCAATACATCCTGGAGCGTATTGTTTAGAGCGTGGCCTAAATGTAAAGCAGCAGTCACATTAGGTGGCGGAATAATTATAGAATACGGTTTTTTATCAGTTGTTAAGGGGTTTGAGTGGAATGCGCCTGACTTGGACCATAGAGCACTGATTTCTTCTTCAGTCTCAGAAGGAATATAGGATTTAGCAAGTTCCGGAGGTGAGGCATTTTCAGTCATTATTTAGAAATGGTAATGCCGTTTACTGCTTGAATGATGCAAGAAGGCAAGAAACAATTAATTGTTCGCTGACATTACTTTTCATCCCATGCTCTAGACGATCTTCAACGCCTACCCTATGCTGGTAAATAATAACCATTATTATAAAGATGTGAACTTATTTGTAGAGAGGTAATTTATAAATGGCTGAATTCTCACTTGAGCTAAATGATGATCAAATTGGAATCCAAAACTGGGTGCATGGTTTTGCAGAAGAAGTAGTTAGGCCTGTCGCTGAAGAATGGGATGAGAAAGAAGAATTTCCCTATCCTGTAGTTAAACAGGCTGCTGAAATAGGTCTTTATGGTTGGGAGTTTATGGCTGAAGCTATGACAAATGACCCAACTGGGCTAACGCTGCCAGTAGCGATTGAGGAACTATTCTGGGGTGATGCCGGAATAGGAATGGCTATTATGGGCTCAGGACTCGCCGCTGCAGGAATTTTAGCTTCAGGGAATAGTGAGCAAGTAATGGAATGGGTTCCGCAGTGTTATGGGGATGCTCAAAATTTAAAGCTTGGAGCTTTCTGTGCATCTGAACCGGATGCGGGTTCAGATGTCGGTGGCTATCGGCTTTCTGCTAAATATGACGAAGCAAAAGATGAGTGGACTTTAAATGGAACAAAAGCATGGATAACGAATGGAGGGATAGCAGATATTCATGTAGTCGTGGCAGTTATTGACCCAACTTTGGGTTCTAAAGGACACGCGAGTTTTGTGGTTCCTCCAGATACACCTGGTTTAAGCCAAGGGCAAAAGTATAAGAAACATGGTATCCGAGCGAGCCACACTGCAGAGGTTGTCTTAGATGATGTTAGAGTTCCGGGTCATTGTCTATTGGGTGGTAAGGAAAAACTTGATGAGCGTTTAGCAAGAGTACGATCTGGCAAAAAGGGTAATGCTCAAGCAGCTATGCAAACATTTGAAGCTACTAGACCTGCAGTCGCCGCTCAAGCTATCGGGGTCGCACGAGCTGCGTATGAGTATTCACTAGAATACGCTAAAGAACGTTACGCGTTCGGAAAACCAATAATTCAGAACCAAAGCATAGCTTTCATGCTCGCTGATATCGCAACAGAAATTGATGCGACAAGAATGCTAGCTTGGAGAGCTGCTTGGCTAGGAAAGCAAGGCCAATTTAAGAATGCTGAAGGATCAATGGCGAAACTTAAAGCTGGACGGGTAGCCGTATGGGCTACTGAAAGAGCTATTCAAATACTCGGAGGCTATGGATACACTCGGGAATATCCTGTTGAACGGTGGCACAGGGATGCGAAAATACACGACATTTTCGAAGGGACAGAGCAGATTCAACAACTTGTTATTAGCCGCGCCATCTCCGGGTTGCGTATTGAATAACAGACTCCCATCTGTGTCGCTTGCTGCGGTTCCTGGAAGGCGATCAATTACTCTGGACCTAGCAGTTGAAATTGAAGAAAGGGGTTTCTCCGGAATTTATTGCCCTAGTTTCGGGGATGCTTTGGGTCTATGCCAAGGAATTGCAGCAAGAACAGAACATATTTCAATTGGAACTTCAATCGTAAATATTTATACTCGGCACCCGCAAGATTATGCATCTTCTGCATCGTTTATTCATGAATTATCTGAAGGGCGCTTTCGCTTTGGAGTAGGAGTTAGCCACGGACCGATGAATGACCGTCTTTCGCTAGTAACTGGTAGACCTTTATCAGACATGCAAAAATTTATTGAAGAGTTCAAAGCTACTAAAAAAATAGGTGAACTTCCACCAGTGATTCTTGCTGCCATGCGTGATCGTATGATGAATTTAGGCGCGGCAATAGGTGATGGAGTTGTGCTTGCTAATGGGGCCAGAAGTGCTTTGAGAGGTTCTTTACAAAGAATGAGGGAGAGCCAAGAGATCTCTGACAGTTTTTTTATTGGTGGCATGATTCCAACTTGCATTTCGGAAGATCGAGAAGCAGCTGCTGCGGTGAATAGGAAAACATTGACTATGTACATGCATCTTCCTAACTACAGAAATTATTGGAAGGCTGCCGGGTATGAAAAAGAAATGAAAAGAATTGAAGAAGCACTTCAGAAGAGAGAATATGGATTATTGCCTAGTCTGATGACCGATGAGTGGCTTAGTGATGTAACCCTATACGGTTCAGCAAGTGAGGTTAAAGAAGGATTAGAAAAGTGGTACGATGCCGGTTTGGACACTCCTATACTTGTCCCATCATCAACTAGCGGAGGGCAACTCGTAGCGTTTCAAGAATTATTTGCTCTTTTCTCTTAACTTAGCGAACCGCCAGCCCACCACCGCTCAAACCTAGGTTTTATCGCTGGTGTAACAAGCTCAACTATTGTTCCGCTAACAGGAGCAAGATATGTCATTCCAGCATAACCTTCTTCAGGAGACCTTCCGGATGCGAGTAATTTCCAACCTAGGCGTATAAGACGATTGGTTTCTTCTTCAACATCCTCCACCCAAACTCCAACATGATGAACGCCGGAATCTTCACTCCCATCCCAAAATGAACCTGAAGCTCCTTCAAGTAATTCAATATGTTGCGGCCCTTCACATGAATAAACGAATTTCAAGGGAACTTTCTGTTGGCCATGATCTGGAGTCCAAATACTTTGGCCAGGCGACTCAACAACTTCGGCCCACGTAAGGTTAAGCGAATCACCCATTTCCTCCATTGCTTGATAAATATCGGGAACACGGATTCCTATATGAAATATTTCCTGTAAATCAAACATGTTCATCAATAAGATATGGCTCGAGAAGCTGATCCATTCTGAGCCCTTTCTCGATACGATCAAGACCGATTTTTCTATCGATTTCTTCATGAAGATGCCAAATTCGCCGTTCCTGATAACTAATAGGAACTCCTGTAAAAGCTTTAGAATTAAGAGATTCCTGCATTGGTTCCATATTGTATTTATCTTCATCCATAATTTGATTGAATTGTTTTGCACGAATCTTCCAGTGAAGGGGCAATTCATCACCTTCCCAATCAGGAGGAGCGTAATAAAACCATTCAAGCAGAGTTGTGCCAATATCAATTGGCCAGAAAAGAAGAATGGGAAACCCAAAAACCCCCAATGGGATGATTGTATTTGGAAAGTAGCTAACAGCTGTACTAGTGCAGTCCAACATGTTCAAGAAATCCTGACTTGTTGACTGGACTATTTTAAAATCACCATTATCAATAGGTTTCCAATCATCCCAGTTGTTCATATTAGATCGTTGCACGTGTTGATCTGAGTAGCCAGTAACCATTCGACTGTGTCCTTGGGGATATAGCCCCATTGCGGACTTCTTGCTATCTAGTGTGGCCCAGCCTTCTTTATTTGAATGAATATGTTTGAAATGATAAACCTCCAGAAAAGCTTCAGCTGTTACTTTCCAGTTACACGGGACTATCATGCTGTCCCGATAGACCTCTTTGAGTGATTGGCAATCTAAAGGATCTAGCATTTCTCGAGATCTACCAAGGCTTTCCATCAGAGGTTTTGCATCCGGGTTTTTATTTATGAAAATAAAACCTGCAAAAGTTTCGCAACTTATTCGTGGTAAGCATCGTTGAGTTCGATCTAAGTCAACGAAATCATGTTCATCCGGAACAGCTACCAAAGCCCCGCTAGTTATATCGTAGCTCCATGAATGATATTGGCAGCGGAGTCTTTTAGAGGATCCTTTATCATCTCTAACAACAGGTGCTCCCCGATGTTGGCAAGTATTATAGAAACAGCGAATTTTTTCGTCATTTCCTCGAATAAGGATCATGGGCTCTCCGAGTTTTTTGAATGTAAAAAAGTCACCGGGTGCTTCTAGGTCTGTTTCTCGTCCGGCTATGACCCATGAATTGCCAAATACGAACTCTTGTTCAAGTTCATAGAATTCTTGAGAAACATATCTTTCTCTGGGAATATCATGGAATTTAGGAAAGCCTTCAGGTGGGGCAGTCCTAGAAATTTCGTAGATTATCTTCTCTCTGATCTCCTGAATTGTTTTTGACTTCATACCTTTCCCTTTCAAGCAGTTGATCCGCCATCTACAACAAGTAGGTGGCCAGTTATGAACTCAGCTAAATCGGAAACTAGGAAGAGAGCAGAGCGTGCTATGTAGTCAGGTTTCCCTGGGATGCGTAAAGGATTTGCTGCTATGGCAGTATCAATGTCAAGGCCCCCAGCCTTTAGCGGTTCCAATTGCTCCTGTACTCCGGGAGTGTCAATGATACCGGGTGCGATTGCGTTGACTCGAATCCCTCTTGGGCCAAGCTCGTTAGCGAAAGATTGCGTTAAGCCAAGAATTGCGGCCTTAGAAGTACTGTAAGCACTTATATTTGCACCGCCGCTTATTGCAGCTATAGATGAAATGTTGACAATTGCTCCTCCACGATTCATTAGCTTAGAAGCTTCGCGTGAAACGCTGAATTGTGCTCGAATATTTACCTCAAACATTCTAGTAATAAATTCATCAGTCACTTTTTCTATTGGGCCAGTTGTAGGGAAGATCCCAGCGTTATTGACGAGGAAATCAAGTCCAGAATTGCCGGCCGCTTTACCAATAGTTTCAGTTACTTGACTGTGTTCAGTAATGTCGCATTCAACAAAAGAGATATTTTCGCTTGCAGTTTCTTTGTTAACTGCTGGATCTGCATCTGCGACTAGAACCTTGGCTCCGCTTTCAGAGAGTCTTAAAGCTATAGATTTACCTATTCCTTTTAACCCGCCTGTTACAAGCGCTCTCTTACCCGTCAAACTGATGAGTTCTGTAATCTTTGTATCTTCCCCCATTGTGTTAGCTTACAAGAGTTACCCTGTTACTACTAACAGTAATGCTTCAAGACTAGTGTTAGGTGAGAATGATGAGTGATACGGATAGCAATAGGAATCAGATGGTCAAGTCAACTGTTCTCCGTTATCTCCTTCTTGTCATCGGGTTTATTTTCGTCGCTGTAGGATTTATAGGGGTACTAGTACCAGGACTGCCAACGACAGTTTTTATGATTATGGCTGCTTGGTGTTTTGCTAAATCAAGTCCCCGTTTTGAGAGATGGGTTCTTCAATTACCCGGAATTGGAAAATTTGTTCAAGATCATAGATCCGGTTTAGGTATGCCTAGAAAATCTAAAATAATAGCTATTACTATGATGTCCTTAGCTGTGGTGTTGAGTATCGTTTTTGCTCTTAATCAGATAAGCATTCGATTTATTGTAGGAACTGTCGGGATTTTTGGTGTGTGGTATGTCGGCTGTAAAGTACCAACACGCGAGAAAGTTATTTCTCAAAAGTGAAAAGAAAATATTGATTAGTAGAGACAGATCTTTAACGATCCGACATGTGTATGCCGGATTCGTGGAAGATATCAGCCAGAATCTGAACTGATTGCAAGTATTTTTCAATGCGTCTTTGTCTTGGCTCCGGAAGAAAATGTGTCACTCCAACCTCCATATAATCGTTAAGTTCTGACACGATTTTTTTTATGTCATCTTCTATTGGATCCCAATTAGTTCTCATCGAGATTATAAATTTTTCCTTCCGCTTATAAGAGTTTAATTTCTTGATTCTCTTCAATGTTTCTGCAGGGGAGAGGAAAGCTCCATGCCACCCGTCGCCTACTCGGCACGCTCTCCGAAGCGCAACATCAGCATGTCCGCCAATCCAAATCGGGATATCTCCAATTGGTTGAGGTTTAGATCTCATATTAATAAATTCAGACCCGTGTATAGGGTAGGAAGCTGTTATATGGTCGTCGTCCCATAGCCTTTGGATGATTTCTAATGCTTCATCTGTTCGTGGGCCTCTCTCGTTGAAAGGTATGCCTAGAGCGGAGAATTCTTCTTTAAGCCATCCTGCTGCGGTACCGAGTATCGTTCTGCCACCGCTTAACTGATCAATTGATGCAAGAGATTTTGCTGTAACTACAGGGTTACGCATTGGTAAAACTAGAACAGTAGTTCCTATTCGGATTCTCGTTGTCTTAGCTGCAACCCAAGACATAACTGCCAATGGCTCATATATATAAGCAGATGGAGGATATTCAGCTTCAGACGGAACTACTAAGTGGTCACTTACCCAAACATCACTGAAACCTAGTTTTTCTGCACATTGTGCTACTTCAGTTATTGAATCTCCTGAAGCAGCAGGTCCTGCTTGCGGTAAATGCACTCCTGCCGTTATGTGGGGGGAATTCATATTCTTAAACTAGCTAAGTTCTAAGATTAGAACACAATGATTGTCCATTTTTTGGAAACAGAAGACAACTAGGGAGTTATAGGCGGGATAAGAATATTAAGTGATAAGAACCCAAGTTAAATCAAAGATAATGACGCTGCTTTATCAAAAGATGATTTTCTATTGAAAGTGTCTGAGGTAAATCAAACCCGTAGAATGGAAATTCAGACGACTCCAAGTTTGCTAGCTACTGAAGGGAAAAAATGAGTTCTGATACAGCCTCTCAAGCCCTCATCAGCGCACGAAATATTATTTCAGCAGGGTTAGATTACGTTAGAAGCGGGGAAACCTCGGACCAGAACCAAGTATTTTTATACGAACTAGCACACGCCACTGCAGCGCTTTCAATTTCAGAGAGCTTTATTTCATTCGGAGAAAATGGTGAAGAAGAAAAATATATGGTTGATGTCTTTTGCGCAGATACCTTACGCTCAATCGCCGATATGTCTTTCGGTCTTGAAGAAATTTGGGGAATAGAGAAATCAGACCTTGAACAATTAAAAAACTTTGTAGCATCTCACGGAACCCCACAAAATTATTCAAAAGTAGCTTCTATGAAAGCTAACTCGTATTTAAGTGACGAGTTACAGTTAGTTGCTGATACCTTCCGACGTTTCGGGAGAGAGCATATTGAACACCTTGCAGAGAAAGTGCATAGGGAAGACTTAGATGTGCCTGAATCAGTTATTGAAGGGCTTGCAGATCTAGGATGTTTTGGCCTTTCAATACCTCAGAAGTATGGCGGGACTGCAATAGGTTCTGCTTTAGATAATTACGGGATGGTTATAGCAACTGAAGAGTTATCTCGAGCTTCCCTAAGTATCGGGGGTTCTCTTATCACTAGGCCTGAAATCCTGGCCAGAGCAATAGAAAATGGTGGAACTGAAAAGCAGAAGAAAGAACTCTTACCAAAAATTGCAAGTGGAAACTACATGTCTGCTGTTGCTGTTACCGAACCCGACCATGGAAGCGATGTTGCCTCTATTACTACATCGGCAAGGCAAAAGGCCAGTGGCGCATGGGAATTGAATGGAGTAAAGACATGGTGTACCTTCGCAGGCCGAGCAGATCTTTTAATGGTTTTAGCAAGAACAAACCCTGATTCAGCGGCAAGTCACAGAGGGCTTAGTGTTTTTGTTGTTCAGAAAGAAAGAGTGAAAGGACACCATTTTGATTTACGACAGGAAACTGGGGGAAGAATGCAAGGAAGAGCTATTCCAACAATTGGATATAGAGGAATGCATAGTTTCGAGATTTCTTTCCAGAATTGGGAAGTCCCAAATGAAGCGCTTATTGGCGAAGCGGAAGGTGTTGGGAGAGGTTTTTATTTACAAATGGCTGGCTTTGAGAATGGAAGATTACAAACAGCTGCGCGTGCAGTAGGGGTAATGCAACGAGCATACGAAGAGGCAACACAATATAGTGACGAACGCGTAGTATTTGGACAATCTCTTTCGCAGTATCAGTTAACTCAAACAAAGTTAGGACGTATGGCTGCTTTAATTCAGGCGTGTCGGCAATATACCTACAAAGTTGGAGAACTTATGTCCGAGGGTTCAGGAACTTTAGAAGCAGCTATGGTTAAAGCCTATTCCTGCAAAGCAGCTGAATGGGTTACAAGAGAGGCGATGCAAATCCATGGCGGATTTGGTTATGCAGAGGAGTATGCCGTAAGTCGACTGTTTGTTGATGCAAGAGTACTATCAATATTTGAAGGAGCGGATGAGACGTTATGCCTCAAATTAATTGGTAGACGGCTGCTTGCTAGCTAAGCTAAACCAGGCCTGGCCGGTGGAAGGTCATCAAATTCTGGTTCTTCATTCTTTGATTGTGCTTCAAAAACTGACGCCATATCTTGCGGCTGATACATGCCAGCTTGCCAAGTTGCAATAAAGTTCAAACTGTCAGCTACAGAATGGTCTCGAGTGAAGTTTATGCTTTCTTTGGTTCCCCAAATAGCAAGTGGGGATTTAGTTGCAATTTCTCCAGCAATATCTAAGACACCTTCTACAAGCTCCTCATGGGTTGAAAAAATTTGGTTAACAAGACCTACTTCGTATGCTTTCTTTGCCGACATTCGTCTACCTGTATAAGCTAATTCTCTAGCAACACCTTCAGGGATTATTTTTGGGAGTCTTTGAAGAGTCCCAACATCTGCGGTCATTCCAATATTTATTTCTTGAATACAAAACCAAGCATCCTCAGATGCATAACGCATATCGGCAGCAGTTACCATGTCTACCGCACCTCCTACACAACCACCTTGAATCGCAGTAAGCACAGGCATTCTAGCTTTCTCAAAACATGTAAAGCTGTCCTGTAAATGTAAGGCAGACCCTCTTGTTAAGGCGTTTCTTCTTCCTTTCTCAATTTTTGCGCCGCTTTCTAATCCACCGCTTGTGAATACTGAAAGATCCATTCCTGCACAGAAATGTTTTCCAGTAGAAGATATAACAATCGCTCTTGCTTTTCCTTCATCACTTATGGCATTTATAATTTTCGGTAGTTCACTCCAAAATGCAGGAATCATAGTATTCAAATTATCACCGCGACTCAGTTGGACATGAGTGACTTTTCCAATTTCGGTTACTTCAAAACATTCATACGTCATGCTAAACAATCTCATCTTCTAGCTACGCGTGCCACTTCAGGAATAGTATTTTTTTAACCGGAGTTAAGGTATTTAACCTCTGCTTAGAAAATCAAGTAGATTAAAGGGATGATTGAAACGAAAAAAACTTTTTGTCGAGTTTGCCACGCTGCGTGCCCAATGGAAATTGATGTAGAAGAGGGTAAGAAAATTATTGCGGTTCGTGCCGACAAAGATGATCCATTATTTGGAGGCTACTCTTGCATCAAAGGTCGTCAATTAGCAGATCAATTTCATAGCCCAAGTAGGCTACGCGCCCCATTGAAGAAGAATAATTCGGGAAACTTTGAGCCAATTGCATCTGAAGACGCTCTCGATGAGATTGCTACTAAACTCAACGAAATAGTTTCTAATTACGGACCGCGTTCAGTAGCGACGTATATCGGAACCGGAGCATATCAGAATAGTATTGGTGTCCCCGTTGCTTCAGCATGGCATAAAGGCTTTAATTCGCCTTCTTTTTATACATCCTTAACCATCGATCAGCCTGCACATAGAAGTTCTTTGCTCCGATTAGGTTCATGGGAAGCTGGTTGGCAAAATTTTTGTGATTCAGATGTTCTCCTTGCAGTTGGATACAACTCTCTTGTTTCAAGCTATGGGCCATCTAATGGTCTTCAGGGGACTAACCCCTTTGTGAAACTTCGCGAGGCTAAGGAACGAGGGTTGCAACTAATTGTCGTTGATCCACGAAAAAGTGAATTAGCAAAGCAGGCTGATGTTTGGCTTCAGGTAAAACCAGGGGAGGACCCTACTCTTCTTTCCTCAATGATAAATTTCATACTTCGCAATGATCTCTTCGATAAAGATTTTTGTGAAACCTATGTTGAGAAGAAACAACTTGAACTGTTAAAGGAAGCCACAGATCCTTTCACTCTTGAATATGCGGCTACTCGTTGTGATGTTCGCGAACAAGATATCCAGAGAGCAGCGGAAATTTTTTCAAATGGGCCGAAGGGAACAGCTGGGTCAGGAACAGGAGCAAATATGGCTCCACATGGGACATTAATGGAGTCTTTAGTTCTCACCCTAAACGTACTCTGTGGTCGAGTTTTGAAAGAGGGTGAAACTCTTGAAAGCCCTTACATGCTTTCACCAGGAGACACTCGAAGGGCGCAAGTAAAAGCCCCAAGTTCTCCTACACCCGGAGCGCCGCACAGGGTCAGAGGGCTATCAGGGCTTGCAGATGAAATGCTAACTAATGCCTTAAATGATGAGATCCTTCTTGAAGGAGAGGGGCAAGTTCGTGCATTGATTGTCTCCGGCGGGAATCCTGTTCAGGCATGGCCTGATCAACGTAAGACTTTACAGGCACTTCAGAACCTAGATTTACTAGTAGTAATTGATCATAGGATGACTGCTACAGCAGAATTATCTGATTACGTTATTGCCCCTCGCTTGCAACTCGAAAGAGAAGATGTTCCTAACGTGATGGATCGACGGTTTCCTGCCGTTTATACGAATTACACTGATCGTGTCATTCATTCAGGAGATGATGTCTTGAATGAATGGGAAGTCTTTGTTGGTATAGCTAAACGATTGAGAACCACTATTACTTTGCCAGGTGGAGTATTACCCATAGACAATGAATTATCTGATGGAGACGTCATAGATTTCGTCTTTGGAAATTCACGGCTACCGATGAGTAAATGGCGTGAGAACAGGCGAGTAATACACGATAACCCGATTACCGTTCTGCCAGGAGACCCTAAAAATAAAGCCAGATTCGCAGTTTGTCCTGATGATGTTTTTGAAGAGCTTAACCAAGTGCGGGAGGAGAAGTCAGGAAATGATTTTTTCCCTGAATTTGATGAGGAAAAGTTCCCATTCCTTTTGATCGGGCGAAGGCTAAAATACGCATTAAATTCTTTGGGTTCAGAGTTACCTGGTTTAGCCAAGGTATCCACTACTAATTATGCTTACGTCAACCCTGATGACCTGAAAGAACTTGGTGCCGATGAAGGAGACCTACTAAAAATTGATTCTCCGAGAGCAGCAGTTGTTGGAGTAGCAAAAGCTGACACAGACTTGAAGCGAGGGGTTATCGCAATGTCGCATTCTTGGGGTGGGTTATCGTTAACTGATGAAAAAGTGAGGGATATCGGGACACCTACAAATCGCTTAGTAACTTCTGACTCGGGCTTCGACCGTATTACGGGACTACCAATTATGAGCGCTATCCCTATCAGCGTTGAACATATCACCGAAGAAGAATTGATGGCTGGGTATTCTGCTAACAACTAATCTTGATAGTTGCTAAGCTTTCTTTTCCCATTGAGTGCACCTTTAATGACCTTTCCGCTAGCAGTTCTAGGCAAAGGGTCAATCCTGTGTTCCCAATGCTCCGGGATTTTATATAAAGCTAATGTTTCTTTGCACCAATCCACGAATAGTCCTGAATTGAAGTCATGCCCATCAGCTAAGACAATAACTGCCTTTACTTCTTGCCCTTTTTCTTCGTGATCTACTGCTAAAACTGCTACCTCTTTTACAGCCGGATGGCTTTCTAGTCGATGTTCAATCTCAACAGGGTAAATATTCTCTCCGGATCTTATAATCATGTCCCGAGCTCTTGAATTGATATAAAGCATGCCATCTACAATCTTCCCGATATCACCCATGGCCAACCATCTTCCTTCCTTGAATGTTTCAGCGGTTGCCTGAGGGTTCCCCCAGTATCTGAGCATGGAGTAGGCTGATCGCACATGTATCTCGCCTTCTTCTCCATCAGGGAGTGAATTATTCTCAGTATCGCGAATTTCGATTTCGTAGCCTAAACATGGTTTCCCTGCTGAAGAAGGGTTCTCTTTGAAATCTTGTCCCCCTATAGAAGTTACAACACCACATGATTCGCTACTTCCATAGCCTTGACCTATCGCTGCAGCAGCTTGCGGAAAATGTTCGGCTATTTGTTTCTGCATATTTTCCGATAAATGGGCACCTCCACTACTTACACGGGTTAAAGAAGAAGTATCGCGCTTCGTAAAATCCTTATGCTTCATGACACGTGGTCCCATATCTCCGATAGCCGTCCAATGCGTTATCTTCTCTTCTTCAATTAAACGAAGAACATCTGAGGCGTCAAAGCGGCCAGAGCGGAAGATCATCTTCGCCCCATTTGCCATATTCATCAATATTCCCGCTGGCAAACCAGAAATGTGAAACAAAGGAGACGTTGCTAATACAACGTCCTGATTTGAAGGCAGCGAAGCAGGGTCAATATCTAATAGTTTCAAAGCAATTAATTTTTTTTCATAACCATTATGTATTGTTCCATCAACAAAACCAATAAGACTTCGATGCGATAGAAGAGCTCCTTTTGAATTCCCAGTTGTTCCTGACGTAAAGAGAATTAACGCAGGGTCATCTTCTTCGATCAAAGCTTTAATAGGGCTTTCGCCAGTCGGTTCGAAAAATTCTTTCGATTTATTTATGTCGACTATCGGGAATCTTTGGAGAATAGGTCCGGCTCTTTCTAATCGACGCGTATCCCCTACAATTAGGGAAGGGTCGCTTAGCTCAATAGCATGGGTAATTTCACTTTCTGTCCACCAACCATTCAGCGCAGAGACAATAGCCCCAATTTGAGTAGCGGCAAAGAAACTAATCACCCATTCAGGGCAGTTTGCTGCCAAAATAGCAACACGGTCTCCCTTCTTGATGCCATATGTATTTTGAAAGCGGTGTGATGTGGACTCTATGCGATTAAGTAATTCATGATACGAGATACGAGTGTCCTCCAAGATAAGGCACTCTCTTTCACCCCACTTCTCCACATTTGATTTCAGCATTTCATAAATACTGCGATTTCGATTCTTAAAGATTACGAAATTTTCACCAAGTACATCTTCTGTCGTAGTTTCCCACAACCCTCCATGACCTCGGATTTCGGCTTGTATCTCTTCAGCCAGCTTCTTTGCCTGATTCATAATGATCAACCTATATATTCATCAACTCGGATTGACGGAATTAGCTTGTATGAATTGTCTGATACAGGCAACAAGAACTTCTGGGACATCTTCTTGGCAGAAATGCCCAACTCCTTCAAGTTCAACCACCGGAGAAGAAGGCCAAAGTGATTTAAAATCATCTATTGCAATCTCAGGAGGAATCGCCTTATCCTCTAAGCCTTCAAGAAGAATCGCTGGTTTAGAGGTAAGGTCTTCGAGGCTATTTATCCCTTCCATAACGTAATCAGCTATTCTCCCGAGGTAGACGTCAATAGGAAATTCATATGCCCCGATCGAACTTTCGTAGGTCGGGAACGGCGCACTGTAAGCCTTTACCCAGGTTTCATTGATAACGCTTGTATTAGAAAAGCCAAGGCGGTTCATTATAGAAAGAATGGTTGATCCTGCGTTTCTTAGCACGGCTTCAGTTCTTCCAGTCTTTAAACCTTCGCCTATCCAAGTAAACCATTCAGAGTCACGTATCTGAGTTGCTGCTTTATCACGCTTCCCGTATCCAGCTAGCGTGTTCATGTAAACTAAGCGACTTACTTTTTTTGGGTTTCGTATTGTAAACGCTGTGCCTATAGGACCACCCCAATCCTGCATAACCAGTGTTATAGAATTTAATTCAAGGTCGTTAACCAAAGCATTTAAATTTTCAGTATGAGACTTCAAGGTGTATTCACGATCTGTCGGCGTTTCGCTTTTCCCAAACCCCATGTGGTCTGGAACTATTACTCGGTAATTTTTAGATAAAGGGCCAATCATATTCCGATACAGGTACCCCCATGTCGGCTCTCCATGAAGACACACAATCACTTCACCCTCGCCTTCATCTACATAATGCTGTTTAAATCCAGCAGCGTGGCTAAACCGTGGCTTATAGGGCCAAGTTCCATTAAATGTTTCAGAGTGAGAGATCATCTTCTGATGTTGTCATGTGATTGGATTAATCTCCATTTGATGGCTGTTTTTTTTCAGTAGTAAAATGAGAATAGGGTAAACTGCCAGCGGCTAGTGTTAAATAAGCTTAGAAAGCTAAATGATTTATAGTTTGTAGTTTCATTTAAGCAATTTTGTATTCGGAGGAGTGAAATAAGAGTTTCATGAATAACAGCATTTTAGGAGAACATAGAAAAAGAATTGACCAGCTCGACGAACAATTGATTCGCCTGTTAGCTGAGCGATTCGAAATAACAAAGGCAGTTGGTGAATATAAAGCTGAGAATAATTTACCTGCTGCCGATCATGAAAGAGAAAAGCAACAGATCGCTCGGTTGCATGAAATTGCTCAAGTAGCGGGAATGGACCCTTCTTTCGGGGAGAAAGTATTCCGATTAATTGTTGACGAAGTTATCCGCCATCATGAGAAAACTGCCGAACGACATGTTGATCAAATTAGTTAGTTCGATTGAATATTAGTTTCTTTCCATGCATTCCAGTAGGTAACTTGTTCTGCTGGTTTTCGTTTGCCTGGGCGGAATCTTTCTCCTGTGTAGTATGCAGTTGGAATACACGCTAGTTGTGTGATGGTTTCAGGGATTCCAAGTGCTTTCCCCACACGTTCACTGTATCGCAGATGCAGGGTCGTCCAAGCGGTTCCTAAGCCCCTGGATCTTGCAGCGAGCATATAGCTCCAAACTGCTGGGAGAACTGAACCCCACCAGCCTTGTACACCACCGCCTAAAGCTCCCTCCATATCTGCTGGCGTTCCTAAAGAGCAAGGGATAGCCAGAACTGGAACTTTTTCAAGTATTTCAGCTAAATAGTCACTTGACGACATTATTTTTTCTACAGTCGAATCACCTGAAGTTTTTTCAGTGACAACTGACTTTTGTGCTTTAATGTAAGGCGCATATGCATCTCGGTATGCCTCAGCGATAACGCGCTTCTTATCAGGGTCGTCAACTATAACCCAACGCCACTTTTGGTAGTTTCCACCAGCAGGTGCTTGTGTTGAAAGTCGGATACAGTCAAGAATGAGATCACGAGGAACGGGTCGTCCAAGGTCAAGTCGTTTTCTGACTGCTCTTGTGGTTGTCAGTAATCGGTCTACTTCGTTTAGGTTGAATTCTTCCATGCTTTCTCTTTAGCCTTTCTCTTAGCTCGTCGTCAAGCTAGAGTAAAAAGGTAAGCATAGGTAAATGGGGGGCAGGATGGCCAGAATAGATATTCCAGATGGCGAAGGTTTAGAACGAAGCCGACTTTGGTACCTGCAACCTAATGTTGGCAAAGGTATTGGTATTGCCGGTGATGCCCTTTACACAAAGGTCTCTCTTGACACGAGAGTACGAGAAGTGGCTCGGATGCGAATAGCGCAAATTAATGATTGCCATATATGACTTGACACGCGCTCTGCATCGGCGATGCAGCAAGGATTAGAGGATTCGCTTTACCACCAAGTGGCAGAATACGAAGAGATAGGTGCATTCTCTGAGGAGGAGAAACTAGCTGCTCAGATGGCTGAAAGATTTGTCTTTGATCACGCTGCTATGCGAGACGATGAAGAGTTTTGGAAAAGGGTTAAGGAAGTCTTTTCTGACCAGCAAATATTAGAGTTGTTAACACTGATCGGATTTTGCCTTGGTATTGGAAGAGTTCTGGCAATTCTTGACGTGGCCAATGACTGCCCAGTCAATTTAACTTCTGATCCTAGCGAAGATCCGTCATTCTATTCACATGGATAAGACAGCGATAGTGGAGTAATCATGTCGGGGCCTCTTACTGGAACTAAAATTGTTGAATTAGCACAAATGATTGCTGTTCCTGGCGCTACTCATTTATTAGCTACCCAAGGCGCCCAAATTATTAAAGTTGAAAACACTTCTGGTGGCGACGACTTACGGATGTATGGAAGTCGCAAGAACAATATGTCTGGATGGTTTGCAAATGCTAATGCTGGGAAACGTTCAATTGGTTTGGACTTATCTCAAGACGAAGCAAAAGAGATTCTGTGGTCATTCATTAAAGAAGCTGATGTATTCATAGAAGGTTTTAGGCCAGGCGCTGTCGCACGTTTAGGATTTTCTTCAAAAGAAGCATTGAGTTTGAATCCATCATTAATATATGTCTCTTCATCGGGTTTTGGGTCAAGGGGTCCATACAGCGGAAGGCCCGTATATGATCCAGTAATCCAAGCATTATCTGGGTGGGCTGGTGCCCAAAGAAATGAATCTAAGCCAAACCTTATACGTGGAATGGTTGCAGATAAGGTAGCTGCCTTAACTACTTCGCAGGCTATTACTGCTGCTTTGCTCGCGAGAAGCAAGACAGGTAAAGGCCAGCATGTTGAAGTTTCAATGCTTGAAGCGAATATAGCTTTTAACTGGCCTGATGTAATGATGCATGAGACGCTCTTAGACGAAGACGCGCTACATCTACCTAACTTATTGAGTTCTTATCAGTTATTCTCGACGTCGGATGGTTGGGTGTCGGTTACAGCTGGAACCGATGCTCAATGGAAAGCTGTTTGTAGTGCACTTAACAGAAATGACCTTGCGAACGATGAGCGGTTTTCATCCGCAAATAATCGAAGTAAAAACTTTACCGCTTGGTACGAGGAGTTTGATGAAATGCTCAGTGCATTTCCTACCAAAGAGGCATTAGAGAAATGTCAAGCAGCAGATATTCCTGCTGTTAGTGTTCTGGACCCTGCAGATGTCGCCTACGATGAGCACGTAGTTGCCACGGGTTCGGTTCAAGAAAAATTGCATCCTGTGATTGGTCGTATTCGTACTGCGCGTCAAGGAGCGACATTTAACGGGGAAGTTGAATACGAACCCTCTCCAGCGCCGACTTATTGTGAGCATACTGACGAACTCTTAAAAGAAATTGGATTTACATTAGAGCAAATTAATGATCTCCGAAGCGCCGGGGTTATTTCTTAGACTCCGTTATGAAAAACCTGGAACCAATCTCGCGTAAATTCAAAACTTCACTTGGTATGGAAATAGCGGTTGATCTTTGGGGACCCCCTTCGGAGAAATCTGTTCTACTACTTCATGGTGGTGGGCAGACACGCCATTCGTGGGGTTCAACAGCTAAGCGGTTAGTAAGCGTAGGCGCTCACGCTGTAACTCTTGACTTACGAGGCCATGGAAACTCGAACTGGTCAAGGGAAAGTGAATACGAATTGGGGCACTTCAGCCAAGATATTGCTGTGATTCTAGAGAAACTTAGACTTCGTCCAGCATTAGTGGGAGCTTCTTTGGGTGGATTGGTAGGTATGTTTCTAGAAGGTCGTTTACGCCCTAACTCTGTAAGTTCATTAGTTCTAGTAGATATTGTTCCCAACATGAATGTTGGCGGTGCCGAAAGAGTAAAGGACTTTATGTTGAAACACGCTAAGACTGGTTTTTCTTCTTTAGAAGAAGTTGCTGACGTGCTTTCGACATACAACCCGTATCGGAAAAATTCCAATGACCTTGAAGGATTAAAGAAAAATCTTCGGAAGCGTGGAGAGCGATGGTTTTGGCACTGGGATCCAAGTTTTATTTCTTCTGAAAGAGACCAAAGGAATCCTGATATGAGAAATCCGAAACTTTTAAATGATGTAATGGGGGAAATCGATATTCCAGTTCTGCTTGTACGCGGGAAAATGAGTGATCTAGTAACTGAAGTTGAAGCACAGCAGTTTCTTCAAATGTATCCAAAAGCAAGTTTCGTTGACGTTAGCGGGGCAGGGCATATGGTCGCAGGTGATAAGAATGACGTATTTACAGATGAAGTCATCAAATTCTTAAATCAAGTTTGGGCTTAAATTAACTATCTGCTCGCCCTTCCAATTCGGTTTTATACCATTCTGGAATTTCAGCACGTGGAAAACCGGCTGCTAATTTTGGTCTAGCTAGTCCCAATAGGGCGTAGTCAATATCCGATGGCAGTTTTTGTGTGTGGGCACCTCCATCTACACGGATGGTTTCTCCGTTTACGTAGTTAGATTCATCGCAGGCAAGATATAAGGCGCAATTAGCGACATCTTCCACATATCCCATTCGTTTAAGCGGTGTTTGAAGCCGAACTGTCTCAACAGCGAAAGGAACTTTGAACATTTCGGAGGTCATTGCTGTTTCAATAACATGCGGAGCGATACAATTTATGCGAACTTGGTCATGGCCATATTCAACAGCGGCAAGTTTCGCAACGTACTCAATGCCAGCTTTTGAGCCCGCATAACCTACTCTTCCAATATTTGGATTGTGAGCAGTTAAAGATGAGCATAGAATAGCGGAACCTCCTCCAGATTCACTCATAGCATTACACATGAATCGAAGAAAATAGATTGCTCCATTAAATTGCACGTTAACCATCGGTTCTAGATGCTCTGGGGTGATTTCTTTTATAGGAAGCACATCATCGTAACCGGCAAAGTTTATTGCTGCGTCAATGCGGCCGTAATGATCCATAATTTGATCTTTAACTTCTTTTCCTTGCTCAAAATTAGTTACGTCCCAGGCTACGCCTAACCCGCCAAGGGTTTCCGCTGTTTCATTAGCAAGGTCTCCTCGACGACCTGCTATCACGACTTTTGCTCCCTCGGAGGCGAAAAGCTCCGCGCAAGCAAGTCCAAATCCGCTGGCACCACCAACGATTACTGCTACTTTATTTGCCATTCTTTTCATTCTTTGACCATAGTCTCAGCAGGAAGATAACTTCCTGTTTAAAACAAATTTCTCGTTACTGGCTGATGCGAGTAATCTCAGATGATAAGGACGAGGGAAAGAGAAGATGCATGGGGATCCTAGATGATTTTAAGCTAGATGGAAAAGTTGCTGTGGTCACTGGTTCAGGTCAAGGCATAGGGCGAGGCATTGCTTGGGGACTGGCAGAAGCTGGTTGTAATGTTGCTATCAATGCGCGGCGACAGGAACATTTAGAGGAAACAGCAAAGGGTATTGAGGAACGTGGTTCAGAAGTATTAATCTTTGCCGGAGATATCCGAGATCAATCGGATACCTTAGCGGAATTAACAGTTGCTAAATTCGGAAAACTTGATATCTGGGTTAACAATGTTGGGGGTTCGGATGAAAAAAAGACGAGAAAACTTATTGATACTCCTGATGAAGTATTTAGAAACCAAGTAGAACTGAATTTAACGACAGCATTTCAAGGAGCGAAAGCAGCAGCTAAGAAGATGAGCCAAGGAGGCTCAATCATTAATATCGCATCTGGAGCTGGAATGCGAGGGTCACCGTTTACAGGTCCGTATGCAGCAGCAAAAGCCGGGATGCTAAACATGAATGAAACTCTGGCGATAGAACTCGCTCCAGAAATTCGTGTCAACGCTATTTCGCCTGGCCCTGTAGTTACTGAAATGTTTGCTGAAGTTTTAGGCGCTGATGGAGCTCAAGAAGAAATTGCCTCGTCGATACCACTCGGTTTTCTCGGGACTCCAAATGATATTGCATCTGCTGTAGTATTTCTTTCAAGCCCAGCTGCTCGTTGGGTAACTGGAAGAAATCTTTTAGTAGCTGGAGGGCGCACCCATCGCAGTTACCAATACCAAAATAAACTAGAAGAAGATTGACAAAGATAGGAAAAAAATGAAATTAAATTTATCAGTAGATGAGGTTCTCTCAACGACACGAGCAGTTCGTAAACGCTTGGATTTTGAGAAACCTGTAGAACCAGAAGTGATTAAAGAATGCCTAGAATCAGCCTTGCAATCTCCAACTGGATCAAATTCACAAGGTTGGCAGTGGTTAGTCGTAACTGACCCAGGACAACGTGAAGCTTTAGCTAATCTTTATAAAGAAGGTTGGAAACTATACACCCAAATGGAAGGAAATGTAGAAACTGCTTACAAAGGTGAAGACCCTGACCGGCTATCGCAACAAGACCGAGTTCTAAGTTCTGCGGCTTATCTAGCTGAGAATTTTGAGAAAGTACCAGTCATGATGATCCCAGTACTACCTGGAAGATATGAAGGACTCCCTTCAATGGCTTCAGCAGCAATGCTTGGGTCAATCCTGCCTGGTGCATGGAGTTTCATGCTTGCGGCACGTGAGAGAGGGCTAGGCACTGCATGGACAACGATTCACCTAATGTTTGAAGAGCAAGCAGCTGAAGTTTTGGGAATTGATTTCGAAAGTTTTACTCAATGCGCTTTAATCACTTGCGGTTATTCCATAGGAACTAATTTTAAGCCAGCTAAAAGGCCTCCACTAGAAACTGTCTTGCATTGGGACAGGTGGGGTGGAAGTGCGCCATGACAAATGAGATGAGCCCCGACCAAGTAGTAACAACATTTATTGATTACATCAACGAGATGGATTTAGAACAAGCTGTTTTGCTTCTAAGTGAGAACTGCGAGTATGACAATGTTCCAATGGGAAAAGTTTTTGGACGAGATGCGATCTTCCAACAACTCAAACCCATGATGGACCGTTGTGACCAGATTGACTGGATTACTATGAAACAAACAAGTACTGAATCAATTGTAATGAACGAAAGGCTAGATAAATTCTTGTGGCCACATGGGTGGGTTGAGATGCCTTGCGCAGGTATTTTTGAGATTCAACATGGCAAAATTACTCTCTGGCGAGATTATTTTGATCTTCCAACCTATTTAAATCAATTACCAACTCCGTCTGATTAATCCTGCACTTCTATGAATTCTGACATCGTTTCACCAATGCAAGGAACTGTTCTTTTTATAGATGTAGAAATAGGTGATGATGTGGCGCTTGGGCAAAGGGTAGCTTTAATTGAATCCATGAAAATGGAACATGAAATTTTAACTACTTCTAGCGGCACGGTACAAAAGATTCATATTGAAGTAGGCGAGACAGTATCTGAAGAACAAAATTTGATTTCTCTCATGCTTAAGGAAGTTTCGAAAGATACTGAAAGTTCGTTTAATGAAATAGATCTTGATTTTATTAGGGACGATCTTGAAGCAGTAAACGAAAGGCATGCTCTAGGTTTAGATCATCGACGCCGAAAAGCTGTTGAACGACGTAGAGCTTCCCAGCAGCGGACTGCTAGAGAAAACCTAGATGACTTGGTTGACGGTAATTCGTATATTGAATATGGGCCCTTGGCGATTGCTCCTCAGAGGAAAAGAAGAACTCTAGAAGATTTGATAGAGAACACGCCGGCAGATGGGATGATCGGTGGGATAGCGGAGGTAAATGGCCACCTTTTTCCCGATGAAAATTCGCAATGCGTTATTATGTCCTATGATTATACGGTCCTTGCAGGTACCCAAGGAGGGCAAAACCATCGTAAAAAAGATCGACTATTTGAAATAGCGAAACGCTTAGAACTCCCAGTGATTTTTTTCACTGAAGGAGGCGGAGGGCGGCCAGGTGATACTGATGGACTTCAGGTTGCTGGTCTTGATTGTCTTGCCTTCGGCCTATGGGCGGAACTTTCAGCACTAGTGCCCCTAGTAGGAATTAATTCTGGCTATTGTTTCGCTGGGAATGCTGCAATCCTTGGCTGCTGTGATGTAGTGATAGCCACTGAGAATTCAAATATAGGTATGGGCGGTCCAGCAATGATTGAAGGTGGGGGATTAGGCACTTATGACCCGAAAGAAATAGGCCCGATGGAAATACAGCGTTACAACGGAGTTGTTGATATTAGTGTTATTGATGAAGAAGAGGCTGTTCAAGTAGCTAAAAAATATATCAGTTATTTTCAAGGACCAATAGCAGACTGGGAGTATTCCGACCAAAGACAACTTCGGCATCTTATTCCAGAGAATAGATTACGCGTTTATGATGTTAGAGAAATCATTGAAGTGATATTTGATTCTGATTCTTTACTTGAAATTAGAAAAGATTTTGGACTCGGGATAATTACAATGTTAGCTCGAATCGAAGGTAAACCTGTTGGTGTTATCGCGAACAACCCTGCGCATCTGGGAGGCGCAATTGACAGTGATGCAGCAGACAAGGCATCCCGATTTATGCAACTCTGTGATGCATTTGATCTGCCGCTAGTTAATTTATGTGACACTCCTGGTTTTATGGTTGGGCCCGAAGCAGAAAAGACTGGTCTAGTAAGACACGTAAGTCGAATGTTTGTAACTGCGAGGTCTATGTCTATACCAACTTGCACGATTGTTCTCAGAAAAGCATATGGGCTAGGAGCACAAGCTATGGCTTCTGGTGGATTTAAATTTCCTCTCTTTACTATTGCTTGGCCTACGAGCGAGTTTGGAGGAATGGGACTTGAGGGGGCAGTCAAATTAGGTTACCGAAAGGAACTGGAGGCAATAGAAGACCTAGAAGAACGCGAAAATGCCTATCAAGCGCTTGTAGAACGCATGTATGAGGTTGGTAAAGGAATTAGTATGGCAGACCACTTTGAAATAGATGATGTTATAGACCCAATGGAATCGCGACGTTGGATTTCTCATATGTTGAAGGCTGCATCTTTACCTAAGCAACGAAGTGGAAAAAAACGCCCAATGATTGATACATGGTAGGCAAGTATTCATGAGATAGTTTGAGAGTTATACGCCTACGGCGCCACGTGACTTATTCTCGCTAAGCGCTAAGCCGATAACAAGAAGGCTAGAAGCGAGCGTAAGCCAAGTGCCAACACCTATATCTAATCCACTCCTCTGGAAGCAGGAAATAATGATACCTAGGGGCATCGTAATCGAAAGCACGCCAATTGTTAGCAGGCAATGAGATAGAAGCATGTTAGGCCCTGGTTCAGCTAAACCTTTTGGTCGAAGTCGCATAAGTCCCGCTAGTACTAGAATAACACCTAAAACTAGAAGAAGATAACCAAATCTCGGCCCTGAGGTAGGATTGCCGCTCCTCCCGTCAAAGGCACTTAATTGAATTGACCCACTCTTTACCCATGCCATAAATGGGAAAACAATAAATCCGATTCCACTAGCAATTGTCCCTATCGAGAACAGTTGACGATTCTTATCGGAAAGCGCCTTGATTCCTTTGCTGGGACTTGGGATTCCCAATGTAAGGGGGGAAAGCAATAATGGAATTTGAGAAACTGTAAAGTAGCCACCAACGACGCCCCAGCCGGTTCCAGGAACACCTCGCCGTCTTCCTTCTCCGTACTCAAAGATCGGAAGCCACCCTACGATGAAACAAATAAGGTTCAGCCATGCTGCTACTCCGATAATAATTGTAAGTTGCTCTACACCAAGGCCTGGGAGGACTTGTGCTCGGCCAATAATCCTAAAAATTGCGCAGAGGACAAGGATAGCTCCTAGAACAACTCCGATAATTCCAAAACCTGTTCCACCATCGCTGCTAAATGCTCCATAACCGGAACCTCTTTTGGCCCAAGAGCCAACTAAAGCAAAAACTAGGTATCCCCCAGCCAGAATGAGATGAGCATAGGAAAGTAATTTATGGTGATTCATTTTGTTTCCTCTTCAAGATCTCCACCTAAATAGCTAGCTTCTAGGAGGTCTTGCCTCTCTAATAATTCGTCTGCTGAGCCCTCTAGAACAATTTCGCCATGACTCATTACATAGGCTCGATCGCAGACTTCAAGCGCTAAGTGCACATGCTGTTCAACTATCAAGACACCAGCTCCGGTTTCGCTTGCTATATCTCGAACAATTGGAAGTAGCCGTTCAACGATAATTGGCGCTAGACCTAGACTCATTTCATCAACCAGAAGCATCTTCGGGTTAGAAACTAAAGCTCTTGCCATAGCTAGCATTTGTTGCTCGCCGCCAGAAAGAAGTCCTGCTCTTCTCTGCATAAGAGGTCGTAGGGCAGGTAATAAGTCAAGAGCGGCCTCGTATCCAGCTGCTTGATCGCTTCTCTTACCTCTCAATCCAAGACGAAGATTCTCTTGAACAGTCAAACCAAAAAATAATGACCTATCTTCGGGAACATGAGCAAGTCCTAGTCTTGCTGTTTTGTATGGCGCTCCAGAGTTAGCTGGTTCTCCTAAAACCGTCACGGTTCCTTCAAGAGCTTTAAGTAAGCCAGAGGTAGAAAGAAGCGTTGTTGTTTTACCTGCTCCATTTGGTCCAAGAAGGGCAACGACTTCTCCTTTATTGACCGTTATGTTAACTCCTCGGATAACAGCAACACCGGCATATCCGGCAGAGAGATTATTAATGTCAAGTAAAGGACTTTCTCCATTAAGGGAAATTCGTTCAGTAGTTGTATCAGTCATTGCTTTCCCCTAGGTCTTTTTGCTGACTCCTCATGCGTTCACCTTCTTGAGCTTGTATTTCACCGGCTTGTTCACCAAGGTATGCAGCTTTAACAGCCGAGCTTTCTCGAATTTCTGCGGGGGTTCCAGAAGCTATAATTTTCCCAAAGTCAAGAACATAGATATAGTCACAGACACTTAATACCAGCCCCATGTCGTGATCTATTAAGAAGACTGACATGTCATGGTCAAGGAATTCTCTAAGATGACCTCCAAGGATCTGACTCTCAGCAGTATCCAAACCTGCTGCCGGTTCATCGAGCAAGATAAGTTTTGGCCTTGCAGCTAAAGCTCTAGCCACACCTACAAGTTTACGACGGCCATGTGATAAATCTGTCGGCATAGCGTCAGTAACATCTTGGAGTCCCATAATTTCTATTGCCCAGTCAACACGTTCCTCGATCTCCTTATCTTTCCGAGAAATATGGAACATGTCGGCTAGGAAGGTAAACCACCGAGTCGGATAGGCGGCTACCAGAAGATTATCTCTAACTGTTAGGTCTTCAAAAAGTTCAAGAGACTGAAATGTTCGAACCAGTCCGCTCTGAGCTCTTTCATGAGGTTTTAGTTCGCCTATATCGGAACCATTAAATACTGCTGAACCCGCAGAAGTGGGAACGTACCCGGTGATCGCGTCAATGAAAGTTGTCTTTCCTGCACCATTAGGACCTATAAGGCCAACAAACTTGCCTTCAGGAATTTCTAGATCAACATTATCATTTGCGTTCAGACCTCCAAAGGTTACCGTAAGGCCTTTCGTTTCTAGGATATTGGTCATGCTGTTGCCTCGTGAGTCTCTAGATCATCTGCATTATCTGCATCAACTTCATCATCTGGTGGTCTTCGTAACGCAGCTAGCGTGTTCTTGACAAGATCAGTTTGAAGCAAGGCTATGCCTTCTCCGTTTGTTACTTTCGCATTAACAATTAGACCAATTGCTCCAACTGCATTGATTAATCCTTTATCAATTGATTCAAAGTGAACTCCTAAGAATTCAGGTAATAAACCACCAGCCATTAAGCAACCCCCAACGATTGCACCCCAAATAGTAGTAATGCCACCAAGGTAAACAAATGCTAGTAGTGCCAAACCTCCAAAGACCTCAAATTGTGTTTCTTGCAGCCCAGGCAATTTGTAAGCCATTAAGCAACCAGCTATCGCAGCTATACCTGAAGATATACCAAAGCCCAGAAGTTTCATATTGGCAACATTGATACCTGAAGCAGAAGCTGCTCGCTCATTTGCTCGAATAGCTAGAAAACGTCTTCCTATTTGACCGCGTCGAAGGTTAGCAACTCCGATTCCTAATAGAGCAGCAACAATTATGAGAAACAGACTGAATTTCCAATAGTCATTTCTAGCGGTATTCGGATTGAAGCCACCAACGTATTGGCCGAACCAGTATGGTTCAGGCGTTGGGTTAACAGAAACGGATCCTGCTCCCATCAAAGGAACGTTTCGTAAAAGCATATTTTCAATAGCGATCACAGCTGCGATAGTAACCACGGCAAGCTGCACTCCACGTATACGAAGGGCAGGAATACCTATCAGAAGACCTAAAATTACCGCTACTACTATTGCAGCAAGGAAAGCAAGAATTGTTGGCCAACCCCAACCAGAATTAGTAACAAAATCGGTTGGGCGAATTTTGGTTCCATCTGCCATTAGGCGAATCATTACGTATGCGGCAAATCCGGAAATACCCCATTGGACAAGAGAAATTTGCCCTAAGAAACCAACCAGAACTGTCAAGCTATACATAAAAACGATAGCAATAAGTGTTGTAGTAAGAACAGATTCCCACTTTGATACGAAGATGTTTGAGAGGAGCAAAGCGATACCTACGGCTCCTATAGCTCCTATAGCAACGTGATTGGTTGCGGGTGCCCTAGGTTGACGGCCTATGCTTATAGAACCTCGTATGGGGAGTTTGTCACCTCTTAAGTACAACACAATAATAATGATCAATAAAGGGGTAAAGTTTCTGACACCAGCGCCAGGAAGGATATCTGGCCACCAATCGTTGTTAGCTAGTTGCACACCTCCACTGGCAACCATGCCAATAACGAGACCACCCATAGTAGCTCCAGGAATCGAGGTTAGATTCCCGAATAAAGCAGCCCCTAAACCTCCGACAACAAACAAGGCAATTTGCGCTGGTTGAGTCTTATGAATGAAGAGAATGCCAGCAATGCCAGCTGTTACTGAAGCAAGGACCCAGTTTGCACCGGCAAGGAATTGAGGAGAATAGCCGAGTAACGAAGCCCCTTTCTCGTTTTCATCTGCAGCTCTTGTAGCTATTCCAAATCTAGAGAATCTGTAGAGTGCCCAGACTAAAGCAGCCATAACTATTGCTGCTCCAAAAAGCCAGAAGTTAGATCTAGGGATTGACCCACCAAGCCCTAAGAAATTCCTAACTGGTGCACCACTATTGTCAAAGCCATAGAAGCCATCGTCGGCTCGGTTCTGACCCCCAAAGTTCACGACAATCATTGAGCTGAGATAAAGGAAAACTCCTATAGACCCAATTACTTTTCCTAGTATCGGAGAGTTTCTTAACGGTCTAAAAACTAGGAAGTGCATTAGTAGGCCAAGGAAAGCAGACATTACTAAACAGATAAGTATAGTTAAAGCGACGTTCGGTTTATTAGAAACTGCATTAACGTCACTGAAGATATTGATTCGGACAGGGATATTATTTAGCTTGAGTGCTTTTAAGAACCCAAATTCTGGGATTGGGTCAAACCAAGGGAGATAAAGATTTCCGGTTTCTCGTAACTCATCAAAAGTGTACGCTGAGTAGCCTGCTACAGCTCCGTGGCCGAAGTTTATAACTCCAGAACCGCGGAACGCTACCACGATACCGGAACCTAGCATTGCATAAAGAGCTCCGGCTCCAATCCCAGCAATTAAAGCAATTAAAAAAGCCGACAATGTATATTCCCCCTAGAATTTTCAAGCCCAAATTTCGTGGCCCTCATACTTTATAGCCGTAAAAGTAGCAGCGGCGCAACTATTAAGTTGCGCCGCTGCATATTTTGGTCTTAATTAAGAAATTAAGAAACTATCTTATTCCGCTGCTGGACGAGGATTTGCAATTGCAGTACGAAGGATTAGATCCGTAGCGTCAATTTGCGCTTCTGATGGGCCATAACTAAATTCTCCACCAGGTCCACTCCAAACGTAATATCCCTGTTCTTTCTGACAAACAGAAACGAATTCCTCACTGTTTTGGGTGCAGTCAATTGACCGAGGGTTACCCGCTCTATGCAAATTAGACTGGGTTCCAATATGGTCCATGAATCCTGCTGCATCATTATCAATGTCGCCACCATCTTCAACAAATTGAATCATTTGGATGAGTGCGGTTATGACAACATCGTGCGCTATTTCCATGAAGCTTGATCTTGGAACGGTAGGTCCAAAGGCATCAAGGTTCCCATTTCGCCAATCATAGTACTTAGCGGTATATGCGTCCCAGAGGTCTGGGCGGTCTGGAATACAGCATGCTGCACCAATATGAACGCCTGCTGAAGCAGGGTTTGACAAGACGGATGTGTCTTTACAAGATCCTGACATCACGACATTACCGTCGTAGCCATTTGAGGCTAGTGATGAGAGAATTTCGTTACAGTCAGTGGATTGGAGTCCAAAGTAAACCCAAGCATTAGATGCTCCGTTGGTGAATTCCATTACTTCCTGAACGACAGCGTCATTATCAGTTGGATCACCTGAAGCGTCATCGACACCGATCCAGTCTTCTTGAGCGATCTTTCCTTCATCAGTTAGTGTTTGAATCATACGCTTCTGCGTGTCTTCGTAACAAACGAGTCCAGGACCTGAATCTGAGTAAAGAATTACAAACTTATCTGCTTGAACTACTTCTACTCCGTATTGCATAGCACTTGGGAAAGCTGCCACGCAGCCACCTTCAGTAGAGAGAAGACCAGGTGTATTGAAGTCTTCAATGAAGATTGGAACTGTTTGTAGAATTGCTACTCCAGATCCAACAAGTGTTGGCCACAAAACTGGGTTAAAGAAGTCAATACCCTGGATGTGCAAGTTTGGTTGAGCATCAGCAACGCTGTTTGCACAGGCTACTGCTTCGTTTGGATCTAGTCCATGTACGCAAGAATCGAGATCAAATGGTCGTCCGTTTAGTCCGCCCATGGTTTCGTTAATTGCTTGAACAGCTGCTTCCGCACCTTCACGTATATCAGGGAAAGAACCTACTGGGGTACCTTCAATATTGATCAATGTGATAAGAACTGGATCTAGACTTTCGTCCGCTGCTACAACTCCACCATCAACAATTGATTCCCATAATTCAGCGCCATCACCTTGAATTGAGTCGTCGGCTGTGCCGGCTGCTTCTTCTTCGGCAGGTGCTGCTTCTTCTTCTTCTTCTTCTTCTTCGGCAGGTGCCTCTTCTTCAGCTGCTTCTGAAGATGAAGAAGAAGATTCTTCTTCCTCTTCTGCGCTGTCATCACCAAGGACACTGCTATCGCTGCTACTTGAACTATCGTCGTCGTCTCCACCGCAGGCTCCTGCGATAAGAGCGAAAGTGAAGATAATTGAAAGAAGCTTTAATAAATTGCTTTTTCTCAAGGGTCCTCCCCCTCTTTATTTTTTTAAATTCCAACGTTTGTTAAAATTAGTTATTAGAACCTTACCGTGTGACAAGAGTCACTAGTTCATAACCAAAGGTTAAATTAACCGATTAACAGCCAAATAGGAAATTTTTGAGGAAAAGTAACATTTTTGTAAGAAACAAAAACACACGGATTTATTCTTCTCGGTAGTCTCCGAATTCATGATCTCGTTCGCTAAGGCTTTCCTTCAAATCTCTTTTTCCTAATTTATCCATGTATTCTTTTGAAGCGTTTTGGTGAAACCCAAGAGCCTGAATGTCAGCTGTTGCACGTATTCCATTTCTAATTCCGGATGCTTCCATGGCTCGATGAGCAGAGCGTTTGTTTAAGGCAAGGAGGTCGTTGGGTATCTTTGCAATCCGTGAAGCGATAGAAAGCACCTCTGACTCAAGTTCTGATTCAGGAAAGGCGCGATTTGCCATTCCACATGAAACTGCTTCAAGACCAGACATATGGTCACCTGTTAGTAAAGCTTCCATACCTTTCCGTAGGCCCATCATCCATGTTTGCCATTGCATGTCCGGCGGCGACATCAACCTAACTGGTGGGTATCCGATTTTTGCATTTTCCGCGACATAAATCAGGTCACAAGCGTTTGCCAATTCTGTTCCCCCAGCTAAGCACCACCCGTGGACTTGAGCTATCACAGGAGTTGACATATCCCAGATCTCAAACCAATTATTAACCACGTGTCGTGACCACCAACCATCAGTTTTTGCTATTGAACGCTCGACAGCATGATTTGGCTCAGAAAGATCATAGCCAGCTGAGAATGCTTTACCTGAACCTTGAATAATCATGACAGAGATGTCTTTATCGCGATCGCCGCTCCGTAAACCATCAAAAAGTTCATCTCTGACGGCATCATTTAGAGCGTTACGCTTTTCTGGCCGGTTTAAGGTAAAGCGAAGAATTCGATCAACTGGTTTATCTATAAGCACTGTTTTGCTAGTCATAATTTACTCCTCATGTAAGCAATCAAAAGATGCTTTCACGCTAACTCTCCATTTAGATAAGAATCTCGAAGCTTTCTCTTATTTATTTTACCCATAGTATTTCGGTTAAGCGTTGAAACAATTTCATATGATCGAGGGCATTTGTAATGGCTTAACCTTTCTCGTAACCACGCAGAAATTTCTTCAAGATCGGGTGTTAAGTTAGGCTCTCGTAAAGTGATTAGTGCTTTCAACTCTTCTCCCAAATCACTGTGTGGAACACCTATGCATCCAACATCTGAAATATCTGGGTGATCAATTAGTATTTGTTCTGCTTCGGCTGGGTAGAGGTTTACACCACCAGACACGACCATGTCGCTAAACCGGTCAGTTATAAATACATATCCATCGTCGTCTACGTAGCCAATTTCTCCAAGAGTGAAAAGCCCAGGTTCAGGATTTGCGGAAGCAGTTTTCTCTGCATCGTTAGGGTAGATGATTCCTCTTCCAGTTGAATCACGAAAAAACAGACGACCCTCAGAATTTGGGGGAAGTTCTTCTAACTCTTCATCAAGGACAAAAGCTTTAAAGGGAGGGATCGCTTTACCAACAGAACCAGGATGTTTTAGCCACTCTTCACTAGTGATAGCGCATACGGTTCCTACTTCGCTAGCACCGTATGCATCACGAAAAATAGGTCCCCACCATTCAATCATTGACCGCATAACATCTACAGGGCATTTCGCTCCTGTGTGTGCTGCAAATTGCATAGATGAGACATTGTATTTTTCTTTTATTTCATCAGGTAAAGCAAGCATGCGGACAAAATGCGTCGGAACCATAACAGCAGATTCAGTTTTGTGATTATCAATTGCGGCTAATGTCGCTTCAGCATCAAACCTTCCTAAGATAACTGATGGGATACCTAGCGTTAGTAAACGCATTCCTGAAAGGGGTCCTGTGTGATACATCGGTCCTACGACTAAGTGGGTCCCAAATTCTGCAAATCCACTTTTGCTTAAACCTTCAATGTGTTCAGTCATTGTTGAACCGCCAGCAAACATGGTTGGCGGGAGTTCTGTGCCTTTTGGTAGGCCCGTAGTTCCGGATGTGTAAAGTAGGTTAGGAAGTGGTGTAACTTCATCAGGTGATGAAACAGGAGAACCTGTTCCAATCCAATCTTCCCAACTTGTTATTTGATCGTAATCTTCGCATTTCCAGCCGATAATCGTATCTATTCCAGCTTCTTGCGCAGCTAGGATTCCTCGCTCTGCCGTATGATTATCCACGAAGAGAATCTGGCTTTCGGAATCTTGCAAAATATAGCTAGTTTCTTCAGCTGTTAAATGAAAATTAACAGGAACAGACGAGCTTCCTCCGAATAATGCGCCGAGGTGAGCAAGAGCAGTTTCGGAAGCGTTCTCAGCGAATACAGCCACCCGTCGTTTAGGGCCGATATCAATATTCAATAGGAGATTCGCTGCTCTATTCAACACCTCATTTACCTGTTCCCACGTTAAAGACTTCTCAGGGTCAGTCAATGCAATTGCAGATGGATTTTCCATTGATTGTTGTTCTGCAAATTTTGGCATGAAGATCCCCGTCAAAGTGATTAATGATTCGAAATATTGGTTAGTCCAAATTTATAACTTTTATTTTAGAAATTTGTTTTCTAGACAAATATTGAGACTAGACCATATAAATCTAAATTGGCTATTGCTATCGTATGAGAATTAATTAGCTTGTCTCATAATCTCCTTCGTTGTTCTGGAGAAATCCCTATTGTTTGGGATACCACCTAGCAGCTTTAGTAATAAAAGTTGTTTAATGAAAGAATCTCATGGGCAGTTCCGCATTAAGTAAATAATTAACCGGATCTTTTAAGTTCCCATCCCGTGATATACAAATCCTAGTTTCTCCATTTCATGTCGTTTGAAAAGGTTACGAGTGTCAACGAGAATTGGCGAGTACATATTCTGAGCAACTAAAGCCATATCTAATTCTCTGAATTCATCCCACTCTGTAAGGACAACTAATACGTCAGCTCCTTTTACGCAAAGGTAAGGGTCTGCTTCAACAAGTATTTCTGGTGCATCAGCTAATTCACCTTTAACAGTTGGATCAAAGGCTGAGATCGAATCTTGACTTTGGGCTAATTTTTTCAAAATCTCTATAGCTGGTGATGAACGAAGGTCATCTGTACCAGCTTTGAACGTAAGCCCCCAAGCAGCGATTTTTCTAGTTTGTTTATCGTCAGATAATGCCTCTGAAACTTTCTTAGCTGTTCGACTTAGATGTTCTTGATTAAGTTCGATTGTGTGTTCTAAAAGAGTAAAATCAAAACCAACTTCTCGCGCGATATGTGCGAGCGAAGAACTATCCTTTGGGAAACATGAACCCCCCCATCCTGGTCCCGGATTCAAATAATTGCTGCCGATTCGGGGGTCTAATCCAATACCTAAAGTGACCTCATGAATATCTGCACCGGTCTTTTCGCATAAAGTAGCAATTTCATTTACGAATGTAAGTTTTAATGCAAGGAATGCGTTAGCTGTGTGTTTGATAATTTCAGCTGATTCCCAACTAGAAGTTAAAACAGGCGCTTCAATTTTTTCGTACAATTCTGCAACGCGCTCAGCATCCTCGATCCGGCATGCACCAATTACAATTCGGCTTGGTTCTAGAAAATCTTTTACAGCGCTTCCCTCTGCAAGGAACTCAGGGTTAGAAACCACAGCTAAGTCAGTCCTTTGTAGCTGGTCTTTGAGTTTCGAAGCAGTACCTACTGGAACAGTGGATTTGATTATTAGAGTAGAATCTGGTTTCGCAATATCTGCTATTTGATTTATGCCTGACTCAAAGATTGAGAGATCTGTGCTGCCATCTTGGCTAGATGGGGTAGGTAAACATACGAAAATAAAATCTGCATCTTTGCAGGCTTTCTCTGACCCATGAACGAATTTTAATTTTCCGGACTTGATCCCTGCACTTACCAACTCTTCGAGGGATGGTTCAACAAAAGGTACAATTCCTTCTCTTAAACTTTCGATACGTGAATGCTCAATGTCCACGATAGTAACGTTATGGCCGAGTTTGGATAAACATGTTCCAGTCGTCAATCCCACATACCCTGCACCTATTACAGCGATTTCTGACATATTTGCCTTCTAGCTTTCCCCAAACATAATTGTATAGACCTCATCCACGAATCCATCCATGCAAAGAGCTATGACCTTCAGGTTTCGTCGGAATCTGATAGGAAATGCCTCGGGTTGGAAACTTTGAGTTTTCGTTCAACAATTTCAGCCAGCTTCTTATGAAGATTTGACATTTTGTCATCAAATTGCCCACTTTTAATCTTCAGGGATAAGTCCTTATCATCTGTGACGTTGAGTTCTTTCATTATTCGCTCGTAAGTTTCTTCATCATGGTCTCTTTCAGAAAGTTCTCTCAAAGCTATGGATAAAGTATTTACCGCAATACGCAGTTTCCACTTTTGCGCACCCGAACTTTCTAGTATCACTTCTTCTGTAAGGTATTCTTGAACAGCTAGTATTAATTCTTCAGCGGATGGGGAATCATACGGTAGATTCGTTCGTGGCGGAAGAGCCCAATCAGACAGATCAAGTTCTTTCATATCCCTTGTTCCTCTAGAGCAATAAGTAAATCGTATTCGTTTTCTGCCACTCGTCTTCCGATCGCAGCTATTTCTAATGATCTCGTTCGTTCAGTTCTAAAATCACCGCCCATTTGCAGACAAATAACGCCCCACCGAAGTGTTCCGAAGATTTCCCACCATTTTAGAGTTGCAATTGAGATTGTTCGGCCACTTTCTCTTCGGTAACTTTCCAAAAGCGTTTCGTAGTCTGATATCCCAGCTACTGAACCGTCGCCACCAAACCTCCATGCTCTCACACACATCCAACCTAAATCTTCGCATGGGTCACCGAAATGAGCGATTTCCCAATCGAGCACTGCTTTAAGTCCATTGTCGCTAAAGAGAAGATTTCCAAGTCGGTAATCACCATGGACAAATGAAATTCCGGTTGGTTTAGGCCGATTTTTTTTAAGCCAACGGAACGCTAACTCAAATGTTGGGTGTGGGTCATCAAGTGCGTCGTAAATTGCTTCCAAACTGTTAAGCGGGTTAGACGTTGTTTCGAGGTGAACTTTTGGGAAATGGCTTTCTTCTAGTCGATGGATTGCAGCAAGAGCTTTAGCTGAGTCTGAGATGAAATTTTCTCTTGCTAGGTCCCAGGTTTTATCGCGTAGAATTTTTCTAGCGATAGTTTCTCCTTCAATTTTTTCTGTAATACTAAAACTCCGCCCGTTAAAGCTTTCAGAATTACCAGAAAGGACAACTTTTGGGACAGGAACACCGTTTTCTCCAGCGATAGTTAGGATTTGGGCTTCGCGAGCACAGGTGCCTTCTAATCTCTCCATCCCAGGCCTGTCCATTTGAAGGATTAGGGAATGTTTTTTCTTGGACGGTTCAATTGCTTCGAAACTCCAAGTTTCACGGTTTGCACCTCCAGATAAACGAATAAGGCGCATAACAACTATTTCTCCAAGTTTAGTTTGCAGAAGTTCAGCTATTTGTCTCTCAAGAGTATGAGCATTCTCACTCATTGATTACGATTCCTGCTGGTTGGCCATTTCTAATCTGGTCTAAGTACTCACTCATGCCCATTCCTACCTGTCCGTTGCATGTGAACCGAGTCATAGCTTCAGTAATACGTGTCTGCAGAACTTCTCCTTCGGGGGTTTCACGACGATTTCGTAATGGTATGAGTGAGATTACTTCGCCAGTAATCTCATATTCTTTTCCACTCGCGGTTTTTGCCCAGCACTCCATTCCCGTCTGGTATCCATTTGAATCCCAATTTGACTCAACATGGCATTCGGTAATCAAATTGTATTCATTCCCCTCTAGTACCATTCCTGAAGTTTTAACTCTTGTACTATTGGAATCGCGAGAAATCACCGAAAGCATCATGGCAAAATCTTCTGAAAAAACCATCGGCAGCCAACGGTACCAATTGATCGATTGCCAATAACGAGCCCCCCATGATTTATCGCGAAGTCCCAAACCTTCAATTAAATATTCAGTCGTTCCTATCGAAAAGCTGCCGGTCATTTTACCGTGTTGTTCGTAATGGGCTTTCGCGAAACTCATCGCATTGTCTTGGAGGAGTTCGCTGCCGTCGGCATATGCGGGTTTGCCTCCGAACATCGGTGACATTCCGTCCCATTGCAAACTTACAGAACAATCAAGAATCGGGTTTTCTTTAAATGCAGTTCTAGGATCAGCCATCTGCTTTGGGTCGCTTAAGAGGCAAACTTTCCCTTCGTAATTTAGCTTTAGTTCATGAAAAGGTTTCATCACTTGAATTTGTAAACCCCCAGCATTCATTTCAAGATTTGATGAGATTTTTGGCCTTCCAAACATAAATCCGACTTGTCCGTTGGGGAGGTACAAGCAAACTGACATTTCTGCGTAACCTTCATTTACTCTATTGCCCAGTCGAAACCATCCGCCTATTTCTTGTTTCATGTCGAATGTGTTGAAGTACATTGACTCGTTATAATTTTCAACGGGGTCAGGCTCATGAGTGAATTCATCGTTAGGTTCAAGAATCGTAATAATTTTCTTTTCTTCCATAGTTAGACGTTAGCCCGAATGGTTGTTGGCTTACATTCGTGACAATATGAATTTCTATCAATAAGGCAAACAGGAAGTATTTTGTTGCAAGCTTCTAATTTTGGTGTAATGGTCTTATTGCAAATAGGGGTGAAAAATGACAGGTCGACTAAATGAGAAAGTAGCTGTAATTACAGGGGCAGGAAATGGAATTGGTAGAGCAACAGCTATTCGTTTCGCAGAGGAAGGAGCAGCAATTATTGTTGCTGATATTCAAGAGGATAAAGCTCAAGAAACTACTGAAATAATTAATGGCGCTGGAGGAAGCGCTAAAGCAATCTCTGTTGATGTTACGAGCGGAGCCGAGATAGATGCAATGTCGAATCTTGCTATTGAAGCTTTCGGAGGTCTTGATTGTCTTGTAACTGCTGCGGGTATAAGTCATGCAAATTATGTTTCAGGAGATATTGAACCAGATATCAAGAATATTGTGACTAACCGAGTTGACTATTTAGAGAGACCAGGTTGGGAGTTTGTTGAAAGTGACCCGGTCTCGTTTGATAAGGTTCTGAATGTAAATCTGAAAGGTACTCTTTTAGCTATGCAGTCTTGTGCCGCAAAAATGCTTGAAAGTGGGACGCAAGGGACAATAGTTACAGTTGCGAGTATCGCAGCAAAGCATCCTGATGCAGGTCCAGTCGCTTATACCGTTTCAAAAGCAGGTGTTTGGATGCTTACTAAGAAAGCAGCTCGTATGCTTGGGCCAGTTGGTATACGTGTTAACTGCATCGGTCCTGGCTTTATTAGCACCCATATGACAGCGATTATTGATCTTATGGATGAAAGTGAAACGGATGCTTTTAATGAAATGATTCCTTTAGGTCGAAGAGGAGAACCAATTGAAATAGCGAATGCGGCGTTATTCCTTTGTAGCGATGAATCTAGTTATTTCACTGGCGAGATTCTTCATCCTGATGGTGGATTTTTCACAGAGTGATTAGAGTCCTAAATTTCTGCCAATAATTTCTTTCATAATTTCGGTAGTGCCTCCATAAATACTTTGCACACGTCCATCGCGCCAAAGGCGTGAAATTGGGTATTCGTCCATGTATCCGTATCCGCCATGGAATTGAAGACACTCGTCAATTGCTCTCTTTTGAAGCTCTGTAGTCCACCATTTAGCCATAGCTGCTTCCTCGGCAGTTAATTCTCCATCGTTTAGGGCCATTGAACATTTATCGATAAAAGCCCATGCAAATTCTAGCTCTGTAGCAATCTCAGCCATTTTGAATCTAGTGTTTTGAAATTTTCCAATTGGCTGGCCGAATGCCTGCCTTTCTTTGACGTAATCAAGGGTTAGATTGAAAGCATATTGTGTTCCTGCTACGGCAGAAACAGCAATATTCAGCCGCTCTTGAGCAAGATTGAACATCATGTAGTAGAAGCCCTTGTTTTCTTCTCCTAATAGATTGGTTATGGGGACCCGAACATCTGTAAAGAAAAGCTCAGCCGTGTCTTGGCTATGTCTACCTATTTTTTCGAGGTTACGACCGCGTTCGAACCCTTGCATTTCCCGCTCAACTATCAGTAGAGAGATTCCCCGATGGCCAGCTTGTAGGTCTGTTTTCGCAGCAACAATAACCAAATCACTATTAATTCCATTTGAGATAAATGTTTTAGCGCCATTCAGAATGTAGGTTTCGCCGTCTTTGACCGCTGTTGTTGTAATAGAGGCTAAGTCAGAACCGGTTCCAGGTTCGCTCATAGCAATTGCAGTTATAAGCGACCCATCCGTTAAGCCAGGCATCCACCGTTTTTTTTGATCGTCGTTGCAGTACTCCTTAAAATATGGAATACAAATATCATTATGAAGTCCAAGGCCAGAACCAGCTGCAGCCACTCCAGCGAGGTCAAATTCTTCCCCCATTATTTGATTAAAGCGATAATCCTTGACGCCACTTCCACCGTATTCTTCTGGAAGGTCAATTCCTAGAAAACCATTTTCTCCAGCTTTTTCGAAAATCTCTCGGCTGATAATTCCCTCTGCTTCCCATCGGTCATTATTTGGCACCATTTCTTTCTGGACAAATTGTTGAAAGCCCTCTCTAAATAATTGGTGTTCATCAGTAAATATGGTTCGTTTCATAAATTTTCTCTAGTTTCTTTAATTACCCTAAAAGTGCTTGAATCGCTTCAGGAGCACCATCGCTAGCTTTAGTCTCCGACCGGAAACCTACTAGACTCGTTATTGTCACGAAACCCCCGTCAACGAGAGCGGTATCTGTATCAGGCTTTAATTCAACGTCGCGATCTGTGACAACAATCTTTACTTTCCCAGGCACCTCACCTTTAAGAGAAGTCTTAGTTGTCCCAAATGCAGCAATTCTTCCTCTTTGAACTCCTCGGATCTCCTTAATCGGCTTATTCGGAACATTTATATTGATAACTGTTTTACGAGGCGCTCCAAGTATCCATTCTGAAGCAGCAACAGCAACTGCCCCACTTGTTTCCCACAGCATTGGGCTATTTGATCTTCTTTGACTTATAGCAATTGCAGAGATGCCAAAGTTTTGTGCAATCATAGCTGCCCCAATAGTCCCAGAATGGAGAATGCCGCGACCGCAATTTGCCCCGTCGTTACTTCCAGAGATAACAAGTTCTGGCGGCTCACCAAATGTTCCTAGCATTGCAGTGAGAACACAAAATGCGGGAGGTCCGTCAATGCCCCATGCTTTGATATGGGGTGCATCAGGGATTATGTACTGTTGAATTTCAAACTCAACACCATTATCTAGCGTTCCCACTCCTGCGCCCCAGCCAGATCTTTCACTTGAAGGTGCAGCTACAATAATTTCATAACCTGCTTTATCAAGAGCAACTGCAAGAGCGTGCAGACCAGGGGAGAAGACTCCATCATCGTTGGTTAGTATGATTTTCGTCATTAGAAATCCAACTCTTTCAGAAATGAGTCAATCTTATAGTCGCTTGCTGCTGTAAATGTTCGCGTAACACATTCATCTAATAGCTGGTTTCCCCGTTCATTAGAATAGTCAAGATCACTATCTATGATTTGATTGTATGTTTGCACGACGAGACTGGCTTTTAAATCTTTCCAGCACTCATCAATCGTGTATCCTTTCACACCATTTGTAATTAGTTCATTATGGTAATGATTTACGAGTTCCAAACCGTATTCCCTTCGATCCTCAACTTCTAGAGAAGCACTTAACCAGTTGGAGATATCCCATGCGCCCCAAAATCGTGTGCAATATTGAAAATCTATCATCGTTACAGATCCATCAGCGCTAAATAGATAATTTTCGCAACGGGCATCATTATGAATAAACGTCTGATTTCCTTGGTTAACGGCCCAATCTAAAAAATCTGGATATCGAGGTATAAATTCTTCGATTGCTTTAAGGATTGAACTATCAACTTCTGAAGCTCTTCTGTCCTTGAAGTTTTGCAAAAGGTTAGAAGCTAGCTTCTGTGACTTTTTATACATATTGTTATTCATTGGGGGTAGCCAGTTTAGATTATATAACTCTTCAGTTTCCCAATAATGTGCATGCAATTCTGCTAATAATGTAAAAACCGATGCAGTTTTTTCAATACTTGCTCCAAGGATTTGGTCGAGCAATATTGCGTCTTGGATCTCTTCAACTAGAAGGGTGAACGGTGTTCCGGTTTCATCAATATCAGCGAAATAATATTTAGGTTTAGAAACAGGAAAGGTTTCCCCCACGGCTTTATAGAAATTAACTTCGCGTTGGTAGTAACCCATTGTTTGGCACAATAAGACGTTTTCTTTTGCATGTGATTGGAATTTGGCTATTAGTGTTTCTGGACCCGTTTCACCAAGTCTGTACGTTAGGTTGATTCGACTCACTTCCCCAAGGATGCCTACTCCTTTACCTAGATCGGACCAAGTAAATTCTGTAATCTTTCCAAATTCGTCAGGAAGTACTTCATTGAGCCAATCTGTCGAAACTTCTGTAACAGTCGATGGGATCATAACTACCTATTTCAGAAATTCTACGTTAGATAGATTTTAAATCTTCCATAACTTGACGCCATTGTTCAGGCTCAGACTGGCCTGGAGCATAGAAACTTAACCTATCAATCACATCCCCGTATCTGCGATCAAGCTCAGGTGCGATCTTGTCAGGCTCCCCAACTACAGCAAAGGTGTTTAGGATCTCATCATCAATAAGCGATCCCATTTTTACCCAGTCACCTTGTTTCGAAAGTTGGTTTAGTTCTTCTTGCAACCCTCCCCAACCATGTAATTCTAGAACGCCTCTGTAGGCAGGAGTTGAGCCGTAGAAAGCAATTTGTTGCTTTGTCGCAGCCTGTGCCTGGTTCATCTCATCTTCATTCTGGCCTGTTACCACGAAGAAAGGCCCTGAGATTGAGAAGTCGTCTAAAGACTTACCAGCCTTTTCTCTCCCTTTGGCAATGTTCGGAATAGTAACTTCACGTAAGTACTTCTCTGTAGTGAAACCATGACAAATAATTCCGTCACATACTTCTCCAGCAACTTGTGTCATTAATTCGCCAACAGCAGCTAAGTAAATTTTCGGTGGCCCAAAACCTTCTAATTCTGCTTTATTAGGAGCAAAAAATGGCGTCATTAGCGTGTGGGTATAGAAGTCACCGCGGAAGTTAAGTTTTGAATCGGTTAGCCAAGAGTCCCAAATGCACCGCATAGCTGCAATCATTTCTCGCATACGAGCTGCAGGCTTAGACCATTCCATACTAAACCGTTTAGTTATGTGAGGTTTGATTTGGCTTCCTAGCCCAAGATTAAACCTTCCCCCACTCATAGCTTGAAGATCCCAACCAATGTTTGCAAGAATCATCGGATTCCGTGCAAATGCCACAGCTATTGACGTGCCAAGTTCAAGGTTTTCAGTATGTTCTGCAGCTATAGCCAACGGTAGGAATGGGTCGTGACTTGTTTCTGCTGTCCATATACCGTCGTAGCCTCGTTCTTCTTGTGATTTCGCTTCGGAGGCAATATCTGCAATTTTTGTAGAAGCTCCCATTCCTAGTCCACCATCTACTTTCATACGTCTACTCCTTCTACATTGCGTTCGCGTAATCTATCAGCAGAACATTGAAATTCACTAGATAAATCATGCGGACCTGAATAGTGAGGTTGGAGGAATCTGCGGCTAAATTTCCAGCCTTCAGTAGTTTTAATGTATTGGTCATCATAATGGGCAAGCAGGATTCCTCGATCTCCGTTTGAGCGAACAACTTGCTCTTGTATATACCATCTTCCAGTGGCAGTGTCTCCAGAGGAGTCAACGTCAACTCCACCATTAAGAACAGTTTGTACTGTTGCTTCAAAACCCTTCATAGCCCCGTACCAGAGGTTTTTTATTGCGTCTAAACCTTCTACAAGCCTTCCACCGCCAAGGTCCCACACCGCATCTTCATGCCAAGTCGAAGACCATTGCTCGCCATTTCGATGCACAACAGCGTCGGCATATTTGTGAACGAGCATAGCAATTTCAGAATATGGGTGATCATTAGCAGCCATAAGTTCTCCTCAGAATTGTAGTTTGGTGGTGATTAATTGTTTTACCTATCGTGGACCTTGATAGTCTAAGAAAGCTTTAAGATCAATTGTCAAAGGTATATTTGCTATTGGGAATTAGGAGGTAGGTATGAAACTTGGTTACAACACTGGCTACTGGAGTGCAGGGCCACCAGAGGGTGTAGAAAAGGTTGTTGCTGAATGCGACAAGCTTGGATTTGAACATATATGGACTGCGGAAGCATATGGTTCTGACGCACTTAGTCCACTGGCATGGTGGGGTGCAAGCACCAAAAATGTAAAGCTTGGAACCGCAATCATGCAAATGTCCGCTAGAACGCCAGCTGCGACAGCTATGGCTGCGATAACGATGGACCATCTAAGCGGTGGAAGATTTATCCTAGGTATAGGAGCTTCTGGTCCGCAGGTCGTTGAGGGCTGGTACGGTCAACCTTATCCGCGGCCTTTAGAGCGAACTCGAGAGTTCGTTGAAATAGTTCGATCAATCGTTGCAAGAAAAGAACCTGTTGAATTCTCCGGACGTCATTATGCGATGCCATTCCCTGAAGGCACAGGGCTTGGGAAACCTCTTAAATCAACAGTTCACCCTCTTCGGAATGAGATTCCGATTTATTTAGCGGCTGAAGGCCCTAAAAATGTTGCGTTATCGGCCGAGATATGTGACGGTTGGCTTCCTTTGTTTTTTGCACCTAAGGATAATGATTTCTATAAGAATGCATTGCAATCTGGATTTGACGCTGCAGGTCGTCATGGATGGGGTGACTTTGAAGTTGCGTGCACAGTTACGGTCATTCCCGGAGAAGATGTTGACCAATGCGCTGATTTGCTTAGGCCCATGATTGCTTTGTATGCAGGCGGAATGGGGGCTAAAGGTCAGAATTTCCACTATGACGTTTTTGCTCGAATGGGTTACGAACAAGAATGTGAGAAAATCCAGGAATTGTACTTATCAGGAAATAAGAAAGATGCTATTGCTTCGGTGCCAACAGAGATGGTTGAAGCTATATCTCTAATCGGACCTCCGGCGAAAATAAAAGATGAGCTATCAATGTGGGAAGAGTCGGTAATAGACACCATGCTTATCTCTGGTGGGATGGACTTAGTTCATTTTGTTCACGACTTAGTTGGATAGTATGGCATTTCACGACCGGGCTCCCGTCATTGTTGGTGTTGGGCAGTATAAGCAGCAATTAAGCGATGTTTCTAAAGCAAATGAGCAGTATTTACTTATGGAACAAGCACTGCGAGCAGCTGCAGATGACGCAAACTGCTCAGAATTGTTGAGGTCTATTGATCGGATGCTCGTGATCGGAGGGATGTGGAGTTACCCAGATCCCGGGCGATTGATCTCTGACTCCGTAGGTTCTCTCGAAGCGAAGACTTTCTTGACTGCTATGGGTGGGAATATGCCGCAAGCATCAGTAAGTGACTGCTGCCAAAGAATAGCTGCAGGGGAGATGGACGTTGCCGTAGTTGTAGGGGGCGAAGCTGTTTATAGTAAAAACAAATTAAAAAAAACCGGTCGTGACCTCAACAAAACTGGAACAGAATTAAAGCCTGCAGAAAGGTTTGGCGAAAATGTTTCTATGTCTTCCCAACACGAACGTGATAAAGGTTTTGTGGTTCCTACTCAGGTTTACGCTTTGTTCGAATCAACTATTCGAGCAGATAGGAACGAAACGCACGATCAGCACCGTCAGCGAATCTCGAACTTGTGGGCGGGACTGAATAGGGTAGCTGTTCAAAATCCGTATGCTTGGGTTCGCACGCCCATGTCGGCTGAAGAAATAATGCATGAAAACCCCGACAACAGAATGGTGGGTTATCCATATACGAAAGCAATGAATGCGAACTCCTTTGTTGACTTTGGCGGGGCGATCATTATTTGTTCGGTTGGGAAAGCGAAAGCATTGGGTATTAATCCAGATCAGTGGGTTTTCCCTCATGCAGCGACAGACGGTAACGCATCTTATTTTTTTTCTGAACGCCAAAATTTTCACCAGTCTCCAGCAATACGTCTGACTGGGAACCGTTGTCTTGAACTAGCAGAAATTTCGATTGATGAAGTAGGTCCTATGGATCTTTATTCGTGTTTCCCATCTGTTGTTCAAATAACGATGAATGAATTAGGGGTATCTCCTGCACGTGAAGTAACAACAACGGGTGGGTTGTCATTTTTTGGTGGCCCAATGAACAGCTATGTTATACATGCAATAGCTAGCACCGTAGATGCGGTTAGGAGTTCAGGCAAAGCTGGCTTTGTTCATGCAAATGGGGGTTATGCAACGAAACACGCTTGTGCTGTTTATAAAAATGAGCCACCTAAAACAGATTTTCGTCGAGAAAACATGCAAAAAGCTATCGATGCGTATCCCACAAGGGCAGTTGATGAAAATCCTGTAGGTGCATCTGTTATAGAGGCTTACACCGTCGTCCATGATAGGGAAGGCCCTCAGGTAGCTTTAGTTACGGCAATAATGGACGATGGCCGCCGAGCCTTATCCTCTACTTCCGAAATCTCCTTAATGGATTCAATGATGGAGGAAGAATTCGTCGGGACAAATATATCTTTCCAAAGTGATGGCAGTTTTGTAATAAAGGGTTAGACCTTTTAGAAAAGTTGTTAAATTATCGCTATTGTCTGAGCATGGAACTAGAGGAAATTATCGATACTTCAAAACTCCTTGGAGAATGGGTTCATCTGGCTACTGTTAGCCCCTCGGGGACACCTTACGTAACTCCTGTTCATCCTTGTTGGGAAGATCAGATTTTATGGACCATGGTAGGAATAGGATCTGTAAAAGCAAAAAACATCGCATCCTCACCTAAAGTTGCTTGCCATTGGCAAGTTAGCCCTGAGACAAATTTTGACAGTCTTATCATCTGGGGTACAGCAAAATTAGTTTCTGATATTCCTACCAAAATTAGGTTATGGCAAGATGTTTTTGATTACGATTTAAATGATTTCGCACCAGGCGGTCCAGAGAATTCGCCCACAACTGGTTTCATTTCTATAACACCGACAAAGGCTATCGTGCTTAAAGCATTTGGTATGGGTGGTAAATTCGAATGGAAATCTACTTGAATCAGATGGAATTTTATGGATTATCTTAATTACGACCCAGTTGGACCAGAGATTATTGAGGACCCGATTCCAGCTTATTCTGACCTTCGGGAGATGTGCCCCGTTCATTACCATGAAGGTTTGGAGAACCCAATTTATTCATTTTCCCGTTACGCAGATGTTCAATCTGTTTTATTAGATCAGGAAATATGGTCAAATCAGTACGGCCCCGGAATTTCATATGATAAAAATATTGGAGACTTGCAAAGATACGACCCTCCAGAACATCAGATACGTCGCAAATTCCTTAGAAGCGAATTCCTCCCGCGCACAATTGCTAAATCAGAAAAAGCCATTCAGAACCTCGCTCACGAACTAATTGACAGTTTCTATGAACTTGGAAAGGTTGAATTGCATGATGAATACGCGTTGCCTCTACCGGTGAAAGCCTTTACGGAGTTGATGGGAATAAGCGACGAGGACGCTGGAGATTTTAAAACTTGGGCTGATGAACTGACACTTGGAATGACTTACCCTAGCAGGTCAAAAAAAGCACGAAAAGAACTTGTTGCGTACACTACTGGACAGGTTCGTAAACGACGTGAAGCAGTTAAATCTTCGCCTCTGATAGATGGCCAAGATCCTATTGGAACGATTGTGCCAGAGGGTTTAATAAGTCATTTATCTTGTCACCCTCTTGAAGATGGTGAGTACATGCCAGATGAAGAGGTAGCTAGCATGATCGGGCAATTACTTGTCGCGGGTCATGAAACAACAACCTCTTTAATTACAAATGCTTTATGGCGTCTACTTCTAAATCCTAAAGAAATGGCGTTACTTCGGTCTGACATGAGTTTGATCCCAAATGCAATTGAAGAAAGTTTACGTTTTGATCCTCCAGTGCTTGGGTTATGCAAAACCAATAAACTTTCAGTTAAGTATCATGAAGTGGAAATTCCAATGGATTCTAAAGTAATGATTCTTTATGCTTCGGCAAATCGTGATGAAACAGTATTCTCAGACCCAGATGTTTTTAGAATAGAAAGACCACTCCTTGAGTCCAAAAGACATTTGTCTTTTGGGTGGGGCCCCCATTTTTGCTTAGGAGCGCACCTAGCTAGGCTCGTAGGCCAGCTAGCAGTAAAAACACTTCTTGAACGTATCGACGATTTCAACCTTGACGAACCAGCCGAGCGCATAAGCCCACCTTTCTTATGGGGTAGGAAAACCCTGAAGATTAGTTGGCAGCAATAGGCCACTACTTACTTAGAATCGTGACTCCACTAATCCCTGGGGCACCATATACATGCGTGTAAGCAACTTTAGGGTCATTGGGAACTTGACGCTTACCAGCAGCACCTCGAAGTTGAAGCACGTTCTCGTAAACTTGCCTTAATCCAGAGGCACCAACCGGCTCACCATTTGCCAAACAGCCACCATCAGTGTTGACAGGGAAACGACCGCCAATTTCTGTTTCTCCTTGTTGTAGCATTCGTTCTTGGTCCCCATGGTCACAAAATCCGTTCTCAGCCATGTGCATAATCTCCGCACCAGCTTCAGTGTCTTGTAGCTGGGCTACATCAATATCATCCGGACCAATACCTGCCATCTCAAAAGCAGCTTTAGAAGTATCAACTGTCGGTCCATCACCATCTTCAAGTGCTAGCCAAGGAGCCATTACTTCAAATGATCCCCAACGCCTACTTCTAACCACAGCAGCATTTAGGTAAACAGGCGTATCTGTATATTTATGTGCTTGATCTGCTCTAGCAAGTAAGAGTGCTACTCCTCCTTCAGCCGGTGAGCAGAACATAAATTTTGTTAATGGATAACTTAACATGTCAGATTCAAGTATTTGTTCTTCGCTTATTGGCTGACGACGCCACGCATTTGGATTATGTTCAGCATTGCGAAACGCTTTAGCAGAAACCTTGGCAAGAGTGTTATGACTTATGCCATGATTTTGCATATAACGGTTAATCTTCATTCCAAAGAATTGTGTAGTCAAAGCTAATCCCTGTTTTCCATACCAATCTCCGAGACCGGAAGAACGGGTATTTACTCTAAAAGCGCCCCGTTCATGCTTGTCGTAACCTACTGCTAGACCTAATTCAAAGGCTCCTGAAGCAATTGTGTTGTATGCGGAGAATAAGGCTGATCCGCCAGTCGCACATCCATTTGCAACATTAATGAACTGTAAGCCTGTAAGTCCCAACTTGGATACCATTGTGTCTGCAGCCCCAGCTGCTTGGCTTCCTCCAAATGCAAATTGGACATCCGACCATTCAACACCTGCATCCTTCAAAGCTTTACGAACAGCGTATACGCCTTGTTCTTGTCCGGTCCGATCTGGAGTTCGTCCAAATGGGTGGATCCCTATTCCAACAATCGCTACTTCTGGTTTGCTCATGATTAGTTTCCTTTCTTTTCGTCTACTGGTGAAAACGCAAATGTAATTACTTCATTTCCGTCATCATCTATATAGGCCGGTATAAATTCCAGTTCCATTTCCATGCCAATAGTCAAAGCGTCTATATCAGCAATAGTTAACCTAGTCTCGACTTTGACTTCGTCGTGGATCTCAACATAACCAACGCCGAAAGGTTCAAAATTCTCTATGTCACCCGCATACGGTGGCGATTTTGGTGGGTAACCCTGAACAGTCCACGTCCATAATTTACCTCGAGTCCCTAATTCTCTAGGCTCTGTATTGTCTGAGGCGCATCTTGGGCAGCCTGACTGCATAGGAAAGATAACCGCTCCGCAGTCTTGGCATTGAGAACCAATAAGCCTCGGATCATCTGAAGGCCAAGTAAATAAACCTTCTTCAATTGCTACCTGATTAGCCATTAGTCTCCTTAAAATCTGAACCCTTAACATTATGCCCGATGAACATTAATTTGTCTTCTTAAGGTTCACATACTATTTCTTATTGAGAACGTAACCCAGACTCTTTGAGCCCATCTTTCATCTGCTTCTTCGTTTTCATATCGCGTCTGCCGATGCGTTCAAGAACTACTTCATGGACTTTCCCAGTAAAGGGGTATTCATGAGGATACGGGCCAACCGGTGCTCCTGTATCTATACCCACATCGAAAGTCTCTCCGCTCATCGAAAATATTATGGGTACGGTTCTAGCTATACGCTCAGAACCAGCTGGTTCACCATTGATATAAAGAGTAGCCAAACCGCCACTTCCAAATCCGCCGTCATGTTCATAATCGACTAGTATTTCATGAATACCCTTATCAAGAGGGTACTTGGCACTTATCGTCGTAAGGTACTGTCCGAAACAGTTGTAATGATACGTGGCTTTACCTTCCTCATCCAGGTACAGAGTCCATCCAGACATGTTTCCGCCTTGGCATGCAATCACGCCTTGCGCACCTCCCGAGGGGACAGTAATGTGTGAAGATATTTTGTGGGATGCGTTCTTTAGATTAATAACTGCGCTCTCTGGAATTCTCACATGAGCAGTTGTGTAGGTCATTTTTTTTCTTTTGCCAAGTGCTGAGGGAACACTAAAATTTCCTGAAAGCCTCAAACTAGTGTCTCGTAGTGGGTAGACGTTATGTTTGGATGCCTCTTTCTCAAATAACCTCTGCAACTCGACCAATTTTTCTGGGTATAAGTCACTTAAGTCTTTGTTTTGCGAAAAGTCTTCGTTGATGTTGTAAAGTTCCCATTTCTCTTGATCACCTCCAAATTCATAGCCCTTTAGTCGAATCCAAGGCACTCTTCCGTGGAAACAGGAAGCAATCCAGCCTTTATGGTAGATTGCCCTGTTCCCAAAGATTTCAAAGTATTGAGTTATGCGTTCGCTAGGGGCTTGAGAGTCATTGAAGGAGTATTCCATCGAAACTCCATCAACTGGCATTTGCTCTACTCCATTGACTGTTTGAGGCCAATCTAGTCCTGCTGCGCGGAGAATTGTTGGCGCGATATCGATGACATGGTGGAATTGATCTCTAAGAGTATTAACTTCTGTAATTTTGTCGGGCCATTTCATTACCATTGCGTTTCTGGTTCCTCCAAAGTGAGAAGCGACCTGCTTCATCCATTGGAAAGGCGAGTCCAGCGCCCATGCCCAACCAACATTGAAATGATTTTCGCATTTGTTTGTTCCAAAATCATCAATGTGCTCAAGGAGCCATTCAGGGTCTTCGTGAACACCATTTTGGAATGAAGGTGCCGACCATGCGCCATGAACCGTTCCCTCAGCCGATGCTCCGTTATCACCGGTAATGTAAATCACTAGAGTATTATCATTACATCCGGTGTCCTTGATGCAATCAAGAACTTTTTTTATTTGTGCATCAGTATGAGCGAGGAACCCCGCAAAAACTTCCATCAATCTAGAAGCAACTGGTTTGTAGCGATCCGGATAAGAATCCCAGCTAGGAATTTGATCTGGACGAGGTGTGAGCTGAGTTCCTTTAGGGATTACTCCAAGATCTAATTGTCTTTTGAAAATATTCTCTCGAAGATCGTCCCAGCCGTCGTCAAAAGCTCCGGAATATTTATCTATCCATTCCTTTGGAACTTGATGTGGGGCGTGTACTGCTGGGGGAGCGAAATAACAAAAGAATGGTGAATCTGGAGTGGAGGTTTGTTGCTGTTGGATCCAGGTAATAGCTTGGTTAGCTAAATCTTCGCTCAGGTGATAGTCATCCTTACCAATGTGTGGCTGAATCGGAGTTGTTTGATCGTATGCCGCTGGTTCCCACTGAGAAGCTTCACCTCCCATGATTCCATAAAATCTATCAAATCCCATCCCCGTGGGCCATCTATCAAAAGGCCCAGTAGGCCCCTGTTCCCATCTTGGAGTAATGTGCCATTTGCCAAAGCAACTCGTCGAGTAGCCGTGCTCCTTCAATATTTTTGCAATAGTTGCAGACTCAGCGGGAATGACACTGTCATATCCAGGAAAACTATTTGCAACTTCTGCGATTCCTCCCATGTGCACAGAATGGTGATTGCGTCCTGTTAGTAAAGCAGCTCGCGTGGGTGAGCATAGGGCTGTCGTATGAAACTGATTATATGAAATTCCTTCTTCAGCTATTTCTGATACAGCTGGCATGTCAACGGGGCCTCCAAAGGTGGTGGCACTCCCAAATCCGACATCATCAAGCATAATTAAAAGAACATTAGGGGCACCATCTGGAGGTTGAGGCTTCTCGAGCGGCACTGCAACGGAATCTTCGATTAAACGCCCTATTTTTCCTTTGAATTTTGAGGAAGGGAAAGGTAAATGTTTCATTGTGTTAAAGGAGCTAGGTCAAAGTGTGAGAAAAATTCAGTTATTTGCCCAATCGTGTTTTTAGTTGTAATCATTTCTGAGGATAAGCAATCTGAAAGCGTCAGCGAACCAGTGAGTAAATTTGCCCAAGTTTCGATTGATAAACATATTGAGAGTCTAGAGTTCTTTCCATCGGTGGGAACAGCTACCTGGTTCCTTATCAGTAATCCTGTCGTTTCACCACTATCAAACTCCCATCTGAGTTCTTCTTCATACTCAGTTACCCTACTTGGGTCTAAGAGGACTTTTAATGCATGAACAGTTGAAGAAGGCGGGTTTGCTATCACAACAGAACGAGAGAACCTATGAATGCGGTGCCGTTCAAGATCTAAAGATCCCTCAAGCTCAAGTGCATATGTCAAGCACCAATTGCGGATATTCGCCGCTGTTGTCCGCTGGGCGATAGCGCGTAGGCAATTTGCTAATAGTTTGGAGTCTCTTTCAATTTCTCCAACGCTATTACTCTCGGAGTGAAGGTGATACTCAATTAGCACACACGATAGTTCAATGGCCCATCGAAAGTCTCCGTTAGCGTATGCTTCGTCGGCAATTTCTTGACTTCTTTTGACTCCTCCAAAACCTTTTATGAATTTCCCTGCCCGCTTTGACGGATCGTCTGGGAATAATTTCGCTGGGTCGCCGTCAAACCAACCTCGTAGTCCACTGTGAATTTGGCGCACATGGTGTTCTGCTAGGCCATAAAACTGCCTTGTCAGGTAGGAGTCATAATCTGACCCTGGCAATTGAACAAATTGAGTTAACTTTTCAAGGTTCATTCCTCTGTTTATTCCACGAACTGTTTGATCCCAAAGGAATTGGATCCGGTCACGGTATCTTATCATTTCGGTTGTAGCATATTCAGTTCCTATTATCGGCGGACCATGAGTTCCAATCACTATTTCCGGACGAAGAGAAATAATATAATCAATGCCTGTCAATAGGACGCGAGGGTCTCTGTACTCTTCACCTCTTATTGCAAAAACATTAAATAGTACGGGCCAAACTAAATTGTTTACGCAGACTCCTAACTCAGGAAACCAAATCGTTATCGAGTCGTCAGCGTCGGATGGTGCAGGTATCATCTCAACTTTTAATCCAGCGATTTCAGCAATAGTTGCTTCAGCGAATGTTTGATTTGGCTCGACAAACCCTGGAGTAAATGGAGCATGATCAGGGTTTCGGTATGACTTACCAAGTCCTACATTGATGACGGCGTCACTTCCAGAGTCAGGAAGTGCGATACCAAATTGGTGTATTAAGCCCCTTGAGGCAACTGCGCTTAATTCAGTTCCGTAACTTCTTCGATTTATCGCTATTCGCTTGTGACCCCAAATAGGAATATTGGTTCTCTGTTCACTCGTAAAGATTGCTTTGGTTCCTCCGACATAGTGAAAATGTGTATAGATGATTGCTGCAATCGGCGACTGAGTCTCTTTTCTGATTGCGAGCAGTGCTTCATCCATTTCCTCAATGCATTCGCCAGTATCAATGATAATCAAGCCTTCTGGCCCCTCTATAAAGGTTTGATTAGATAATCCATTCCCGACCAAGCACCAGACACCGCTAGATACATTCCATAGTTTTTTCTCAAGTCGAGCAGAGTGTTTTATCAACTCTTCATTAGCAATTTGTCCTACCGGGCCTTTCCCAGGGCCTGTTTGGGATGAGAAACTTGCAGGAATATAGTCGTACGAGTTAGGTTTCATTGAATCTTTTAACCATTTAAATCTTTCTGTCGTGATCAGCCCAATAAGGTTCGCGTAATGTTCTTTTAAGAATTTTTCCAGTTCCTGTACGTGGAAGCAGGTCAATAAAATCTATTGATTTTGGTCTCTTGTATCCAGCTAATTTACTGTTGCATAGCAGGAGAATTTCACGCCTGAAATCTTCATTCCCAGTAAATCCCTCTGAACATTCAATTATTGCTTTGACATCTTCCCCGAACTCCTCATTGGGAACTCCAATTACCGAAACATCTGCAACACCATCGTATTCAGCGATAACAGCTTCAATCTCAGCAGGGTAGATGTTTACTCCGCCAGAAATAATCATGTCAATTTTCCTATCTGACAGCCACAGATACCCATCTTCATCCAGATAGCCGATATCTCCGGTGGTGAAGACACCTGGTTCAAGGTGTGCTTCTGCAGTTTTTTCTGGTGCTTTATGATATTCGAAATCTGTTCCCATTAGGTTTCTGAAGTAGAGGGTCCCCGATACGTTCGCGTCTTCAATTTTTTGTCCATCGTCATCAATTACAAGAACTTCTACCGTTTCAAGAGGTTTCCCCACAGAACCGCCTTTCTGTATCCAATCTTCGGCGTGTATTGTTGAAATGAAGGCCCCTTCTGTTGATCCATAATATTCATGGACTTTGGGTCCAAACCACTCCAGCATGGACCTCTTCCATGATGCTGGGCATGGAGCAGCTCCATGCCAAACTGATTCAAGAGAAGCTCCAGAGAAGCTATCTTTTGTTTCAGTGTCTGCATCTAGCATTCGTTTAAACTGTGTGGGCACGAGGTGAATATTCGTTATTTCTTCTGAGTCAATAAGTTTTACCGTTTCTGCCCCGTCAAATTTGTGGCGCATTACTACTGAGGACCCATTGATCATCGGCATAAATGTAAACGCCCATTGGGCTGAGTGGTAGACAGGCCCAACAAGAAGAGACCTTCCTCCCGAAGGCACATAATCTGCCATGCTGGCGCCTATGAGTTGCATAACCTCAGTTGGGATAGAACCCCCTCCAGATAGCGACCCGCGCACTCCTTTAGGGCGACCAGTAGTTCCAGATGTGTAAAACATTGGACCCCCAAGGAGTTGTTCCTCTATGGGCAGGTCATCTGTGGCCGAACTTGCCAAAAAATCTTCATAATCGGTTAAACCTTCGCATTCTCCACCTACGACAAGCGAGAGTGAGACTCCGTTAGCCCGATCATCTGTTAGTGCCTCTAAAGCGATCTCGGTAAATCTATCGCCAACGAGTAAAGCTCTAACATCGGCGTCTTCCAGCACGTATGCCAATTCATCCGCTACCCAGTGCCAGTTTACTGGTACATATGTAACGCCAAGATGAGCAGCAGCTTGAAAGATTTCAAAGCATTCCCTTCGGTTGCCCATCATCATTGCTATTGTGTCGCCCGGTTTAATTCCAGAGTCTTTCAATCCATTAATAAGTCTCCGGACTCTATTGTCGAGCTCTTGCCAAGTTGTTCTTCCGTATTCATCGGCTATGGCTATTTCTGAACCTTTGGCTAATACGATATCGTCAAGTAATTTCGGCATGCTTCCCCCGAGTTAAAACTGTAGTTGCCCAAAAACAGTACTCGGAGAATCCTCAGCAAGCTATCTCGTTGCGAATCTCGTTGCTTACAGAAGCCCCATAATGTTCTTCATGCCAGTGATTGAAGCCAAAGCAGCCTGATCGATAGGGGCAGTCCATAAACTAGTTGAAGGTACTTCAAGTCCAACTGGAGCGATGCAATTAGCAGCTTGAATAGCATCTAACATCTCTTTAAGTAGAAATTGGCCATCGCCAGGGGGGACTCGTGTGCCTAATGTGTCCGTGTAGTAGTCATCGTAGACTTTTTCTGCAGGACCATCGTTCCATTGGGTAGCGAAGATTTTCCCTTCTGGAATTTTTGAAATATCTTCAATGTCATTTGTTGAACGAGTTAGATGCCAACTATCAAAACATAGGCCACCGTTCTCTCGGTCTGCTCGTTCTACTATTTCTGAAGCTGTGACTAAATTTTCTATGTTCGTCATTTCTGGGACGGCTTCTAAGCCAACTAAAAGACCATGTTCACTAGCTCGATCGCAAAGGCTAGCAAACCCTTCTGCAGCTTGTTCAAGGGTTCCTGTGTAGTTTCCGATGACTTGAACGTATCTGCAGTGGAAACGATCAGCTATTTCCCAAATCGTAGATTCTGTAGCTAAACATTGTTCTGAAGGTTTATTTGGGCTTGCCCAGCCACGTAATGTTTCAATATTCGCAAGAGCAAGTCTGCTATCACAAAGAGCTTGTTCAAAAGTATCTATTTCTATAGGATTTTTTTTCATTTGAGACCATGCACCCAGATAAATTCCAATAGCATCAAATCCTGCTTTTTCAGCTGCGTGGACTCTCTCTGTCATAGTGTCCTCTGGTCCACGACAGAAATAATCCCAAATAAAATCATTTGGTCCTAAATCATGAGAATTTCTAACCTCACTCATGTAACGGAAGAAAGATAAACCAATACTGCGTGTGAAGTCGTGGCCTTGTGGATCATGCGTTTATGGCACTTCAGTTGACACAAATGCACTTAATGCTTCGTCAACATAGTCGCTTATATCGTTTTTAATATCTTTTCTAAATGGGCCTCTAACTTTAAAACCATTAGCTGCGATAACTGACGCACCTCTGTTCTGTGCCCATTTGGTTAATCCATTAAGTGAACCCTGGTCGTTTATCTCGTAGGTAACGAATAAAGCAACTTTCCTATGCGCAATGTCAGGAAGCGTATTAAGTTTTCCAATTTGCGCTGGTTTAGCACCTAAACCGAATAGTCCATCGGTCCAGGTCCCAATAAGTATGAGGTCGGCGCTCAAGACAAATTGGGCATCAATATTCGTAATAGGGTAGGTACCTACAGACGAACCTTTAGTTTGGAAATTTTCCGCAATTGAATGAGCAAGCCTCTCAGTGCCTCCTCGTAAAGATTGGTACAGTATCGCAGTTTTCATTTCTTCCCATTTCTTAGGCAATACGAACATAGCACTTCGCACTGGTGGGCACTAGATAAAGAGGTAATTCGTTGCGGCCCTTCAAATAGCCCAAATTGAATCAAATTTATTTTCAATGGAACTGTTGGTTGGGCATTCGCCTGCTTGCAGGCGACTTAGCCATGTGAGAGATACGTAGCCATTTGCTACTGCGCCAACATCTGTTTCAATTGATGTTGGGGGGATGCGCTCTCCCCATTTTAGTTTGAGATGGAAGGAGCCTTCATGTCCTACTTTTGGCTCAATATCAACTTCTGTCATTTGGCGAATTAAGTCAGTACCTACTTCAGTTGCAACCCATCCTTTCATTTCTTCAACCTCAAGATTTGGAACATTAAGATTTAAAACAGCGGGGCTATCTGGTGGTGATATGCACATCTCTTCAACAGCTAAAGCAGCTACGGCCGCAGCGCTATGCCACTTCTGATTTCGCAGCATTTCTTCTAGACCTTGCCCTAGGTAGCCGCCCTCATCAACAGCTTGACTTACTGCTAAACCACTTATGCCCCCATTTCTTGCTGTTAGACACGCACCGATAGTGCCTGAGTGATAAACAGATCTTCCAACATTTGCCCCAGGGTTTATGCCCGATACAACTAGGTCAAATGGGTCTCCTAATGCTCCTAACCTTGCAAACATAACGCATAAAGCAGGCGGGCCAGTTATAGCCCAAGCTTCATCGATTCCATCGATATGAGCTTTATGAAGTTCCGGGCGAATTAGGTGTAGCGCTCCAAAACTTGATGAAGCCCCAGAGTACTCAGTATCAGGAGCGCCGATTACAACATCACCGTAAGGTAACATTGCTCGCGCAAGAACATGTAAACCAACGGAATCAATTCCATCATCATTAGTAACGAGAATACGCATAGAGAGATGTTACAGGTTCATGGTGAAAGAAAGATTAACAGAGGGTGAAAAAAGAACTTTTCTAAGTGAATGAAATTGAAAGTGATCCTTTAAAGGATTGAGTTAATATATTCTAGAAATATGAGCCAAAGAAAATTTCCAATACCCGAGAGTGAGCTTTCATTTCGATTCTCTATGTCTGGCGGTCCAGGGGGGCAACATGCGAATAAATCAAATACGCGTGTTGAATTAGTTTGGGAAGTTGCTCAGTCCAGTTCTTTTGATGCTCAAGAAAAAAAACTACTTGAAGAACGGTTGGGCTCGGTCGTGCGCATAGTCGTGACTGAATCTCGTTCACAAATGCGAAATCGCGAATTAGCTTATGAACGTTTAGAAAAAAGGATAGAGGAAGGCCTTCAAAAAAAAATTAAACGAAAACCAACGCGCCCTAGCCGCTCAGCAAAAAATCGTCGGTTAGATGGGAAGAAAAAGAGAGGAAATCTTAAAAGGCAAAGACAGTCCCCGAACCTGAATGATTTTTAATCATTAGATGAAATTAGTTGCATGTAAACTAGACCAGAGATTATCTGCGATATAACTATGCGCATCGTCATTAGGGTGGAACTTATCTTGAGCCCACATACCTTCTGCTGTGGGCCAGTTCCAGGCATTGAATAATTTGATATCACGTGCTGGTGCTAGATTCTCAAAGGTGTCCGCGATTGCGGTTCTTCGTCCCCGTCCATTAGATCGTGAAATTCTACTTAAATAAGTACCTGTGGGAAGAACACGCATAAGTTCCTCAGCATCTTTCGCTATAGCTGAAGTGCCTCTTCTCCACATAATGTCGTTACTGCCGATGATTGCTGTGATCAATTTGGGTTTAAGTTGGTAATCCTCAAGTAAAGGCAGCTGACTGTTGATTACATCGCTAAACCTTGCTCCGCTCATTGATAAATTAATAAGACGCCATTTCTGCTTCGTTCGTTGCTTAAGGCGTTCTAAGACTAAAGAGGCATATGAAGTTGAAGGGAGGGAAGATCCTATGCCTTGGGTAACAGAGTCGCCAAGTGCTATCCATAAAGGACCTTCAGAGTGTAAGTTTCCTTTATTGTAATCATCCCAATACATAGCACGTGGTTCAACAGTGGAATTTACTAAGGCAACTCCTTCTGACAAACGCCCGGCAATTTGGGAAAGGTCTATTCGTTTCTTGTGTCTTCGTAGGGCGGGGAGTTCCATAAGTTGCTTTTCGGTGGATATTTTATTTGGTTATTCCAAATCTTTCAAGACCCCATCCCCTAATCGCATTTCCACGCATCAATTTGTAGACCTCTTGTTCGTTTAATCCTGCAGTTTCAACTATTGAAGTTGCAACTTGTTTCGTATTAGGGAATGTGGAGTCAGCATGCGGGTAATCGACTTCAAAGCAAATCTGATCCATGCCAATTAGGTCACGATTGAGTAGCCCGACTTCGTCATCAAAGATACATCCGTATATATGATCAGCTATGTAGGAAGATGGTCTATGAGGCAGCATTACTCCAAAATCAGAAGAATTATCACGTTCCTCCCATAATTTATCCATTCTCTCAATCACATATGGCATCCATCCAACTTGTCCTTCGGCGTAGGCGATGCGTAAATCCGGGAACCGATCGAAAACGCCTGAAAGGATGTAATCACAGAAGGACCCCATCGCATTTGAGAATGTGATAGTTGAACTAACAGCGAAAGGGGCATCGGGTGAAGTCGCCGGCATTTTGGAACTTGACCCTATGTGCATGTTGAGTATTGTTTCGGTTTCAGCGCATGCTTGAAAAACAGGATCCCAGTGTCGATCAGGCGAATGTATTGAAGGTAATCCAAGTGGGTGAGGGTTTTCAGTGAAAGCAATCGCATGGCTTCCTTTATTAGCGCATCTTCTTATCTCTGCAGCAGCAAGGATAGGATCCCAAAGTGGAACAATTGTCATGGGGATAAGTCGCCCTTTCCCATCTCCGCTGCACCATTCGTCTATCATCCAGTCGTTATATGCCTGAACGCAAAGAAAAGCTAGTTCTTTATCTTCTCGTTCTAGAAAAGCTTGCCCGCAGAATCTGGGAAGCACATTGGGGAAGTTCACGGATGCTTCTACATGGTTCGCATCCATATCCTCAAGGCGTTCTTTCTGTTTCCAACATCCCGGTCTTATTTGGTCAAAAGTTACAGGCGTGACATCTAGAGTGTCGAACCCTACTGCAGCTGAAAGCTTGGGGAAAGGATAAACAAGGTCGTCATAAATCCACCAGTCGCATTCTTCGCCATCTCTGACACCCTTCTCGTAGGAGAATATTCCTCCTTCAAAATTGAATATAGCTCTATCTCGTTCTACTCGTGGTCCTCGGTCTTTGTATTTCGCTGGCAGTCGTTCAACCCACAAATCCGGTGGTTCAACAACATGGTCATCCACTGAAATTATTTTGGGTATTTCAATCATTTTGTCTCCTATGTAAAGATTACCTAAAAAAAAGCGGTTGAGAAAATTCGAACCCTATTACGGAGACTCGTCGGTTGTTTTAGCTTTGGATTTTAGTTCAGCTATAAGATTTTTGATTTCCGTTCCGCTTGCCATGTCATCCATGCGAACGCGAATCGCAGCGATTTCTCTCGTAAGGAATTCGCTGTCAGATAGAATTCGGGCGTTAGCTTCCCTGTCTCTTTCAGCTAAAGCTCTATCTCTAGCATCTTGTCGATGTTGGGCTAACAGGATCAGTGGAGCTGCATAAGCAGCCTCAATGCTAAAAAGTAGGTTCAGAAGTATAAAGGGGTATTCATCCCAGAGTCCTTTAGACCCAGCTATAGCGTTTAAGGTTATCCAAGCGATAACTATAAGGGTTTGGATAATAAGAAACTTGCCACCACCCATAAAACGGGCGACGGACTCTGACCATCTTCCAACTGTATCTCGGTCGTAGTTAGAACTAATAGAGCGTCCGGCTATTTCAGGCGTTGTAACAGCTTCATCGCGAATTTTCATGATGAGACTCCTTCTGTAAGCCGAATGATCACATCGTCAACTGTTACAACACCAACGAGACGCTGTAAGGAGTCAACCACCGCTACAGCCAGAAGGTCATAACGAGCTAGTAGCGCCGCCACTTCTTTTTCGGAGGTGTCGGGTTTTAATGTTGGCTCATCTTGATTAATGCAATCACCTACTAAATATGTTGGTGGTTCTCGAAGAAGTCGAGGAAGAGTCACACTGCCAAGAAATTTACCAGTGGGAGCTTGCGTTGGCGATTCAGCCACAAACAACCTTACTGAAATAGCAGGGGGGAGATCGGTGTCCCGAAGTCTGGCTATCGCTTCTGCCACCGTAGCTTCAGGAGTTAGAACAATTGCTTCAGGCGTCATCATCCCGCCGGCTGTATCTTCACTATATTTCAACAAGGAACGTATTTGATGAACAATTTCAGGTTCCATTTGTGCCAGTAATTTCTCCCTTTGGGAAGGTTCTAATTCTTTAAGGAGGTCAATTTCGTCGTCAATTTCCATTTCTTGCAGTACTTCTATTGCATCTTCTGTATCAAGCTTATTGAGGATCTGAGCTTGCTCACTTTCTGGAAGTTCTTCTAATAAGTCAGCAAGATGGCTTGCTTCCAGAGCTGCAGCTAATTCTGATCTGCGGCCTTCGGGAATAGCTTGGATTGCTTCTGCGGCATCAGCTTTATGCAACTCACGGAGGCGAGCAAGATCTCCGGAAACAGGATCGGGTCGGAAAGTATCAGCAACATCGTCCCAAGCCAGGATATTAAGAGTTTTTCTCCGCAGTCGTCCGCCAGAACTAGTAGCAACTTGAGTTGTTAACCATTTCCCGTCAGTAAGGGACTTCTGGCTAAGTCCAACATCTCGTATCTTCTGGTTGTTTATTTCAGTGCCATATACATCTTCGGCGAGAAGAAGTTCACCGGGTCGGCGCTTGAATAATCTAAGATCAAGCGTGCCTCCACGAAGATGCAATCCATCACGGTCCACCGCATCAACTCTTGCTTCGTGGACAAAGATAAGCCTCCTGTCCACTAATGCTAAAAAACCGCGGAGATAAAGTTTATTTTCGCTAGCTGCGGGGATTAGTAGAATATCTTGTATCGAGCCAAGGGTGCTTCCATCCGCATCAAATAAGGCGCGCTTAATCAGGCGTGATCCCCATAAAACTTGAGGGTCATTTGCTAATGCATCATCTATGTCATTCTGTAGATCTTGATCAGTCATATTTCCCTCCATAACTACATTAGGAGAGGAATTAACCGCTAGGTGGTTATTTAAAAATCTTGAATGAAGCAAGTTGATTCTTTTGTTCAAGAACAAATCGAGCAGCAACGCAATATCTAAAAGCTTTAATATCTGGTTAATGTAGAGTCATGGGTTGGTGGAAGACTAGCAAACGACAAATTATTGCCCACATGGGCAATTCATCTCAATTCCCTGCGAACACTCGAGCTTCAGTGCTTTCAGCAATTGAAGTTGGCTCCGATGTAGTCGAAATTGATGTATCAAAAACGAAAGATGGGGTCGCTATCGCTTTCCATGGAAAGAAACTAGATTATCAGACATCTGGACTAGGTAAGGTCGCAGGAAAAGAATGGGGATATATCGGAAGTCTAGAAGTAGTTTCTCATAACGGAGAAACTACAACACACCGAATTCCATTGATCTCAGAACTACTAGATGAATTCTCCACGCAAACTAAATGGAATCTTGATCTAAAGGTGGGCTTACCCGATAAAGATGTAGTTCAGAAAATCAGGGAGTTGCATATTCAAGAAAAAGTGGTCTTTTCTGGACTGCGTATCAAAGACGCAAGAAAAGTAATAGACCTCTACCCAGATTTAAATGTGCTAATTAATCTCTCAAAATTAGAACACCTTATATTGGGTTTGCGATTTTTAGGAGAGATCTTTTTTCGTCTTCGTTTTAAAACTATAAACCAGCTTCCAGCAGTTATTGGTATAAACGCTAATCATAGGCTGCTGTCTAGCGGAGGTATTAGAACTATTAAAAAGGCTGGTGCAGAACTATGGGTATATACAGTCGATGATGAAAAGGAAGCGTTATCTTTGTTTGATTTGGGAATAGATTCGGTAACGACCAATAATCCGACAATAATGATTCAGTGATCCAATCAGAATAAGGTAGTAGCTGAACAACTGTTAGAGTATGCTCGCAGTGCCGAGAAATGATTTGAAGGAGATTTATTATGGGAGAATTCGTCAACGTCGAAATAGATGAAAATACCGGAGTCGCAACAATTAGAATTGAGCGACCTCCGATGAACGCAATCAGCATGCAGTTAACGGCTGAATTGCACGAGGCAGCGAACGACTTGTCAACAAATGAATCTGTAGGTGCTGTTGTCATATGGGGAGGCCCAAAGATTTTTGCAGCTGGCGCAGATATTAAAGAATTTCCAGCAATAAAAGACAAAGAAGAAGCTGTCGAATTCTCTATGAATTTACATAATGCTTTATTAGCGTTAGAGAATCTTCCTCAGGTTACTATTAGCGCAGTTAATGGGTATGCCCTTGGTGGAGGTTGCGAACTCGCTATGGCAACGGATTTCCGTTTTGCAGGCGAAAGCGCAGTATTCGGACAACCAGAAGTTCTACTAGGAATACTCCCCGGAGCTGGAGGAACTCAGCGCTTAATGCGATTAATTGGAATCACAAAAGCTAAAGAAATAAATTACTCTGGCCGACAAGTTAAGGCTCCAGAAGCACTTGAACTTGGTCTTGTCTCTTCGGTACACCCTGACGAAGAATGCTATCCAAAAGCTCTTGAAGCAGCAGAAGAATATTCACGTGGTCCCAAATCGCTTCAGTTCATCAAGAGAGCAATGATGGAAGGCCTTTCAATGCCGTTAGAAGAAGCAGTAAAAATCGAAGCAGACGCATTTGGAGACTGTTTCGAAACTAACGACCGATTAGTAGGGGTAGAAAGTTTCATTGAACACGGGCCTGGAAAAGCAGAATTCAACCGAAATTGAGTAATAAGTGTCATTGCACCCAAAGCCTCGGGATTTGAAAACAATTCGAACTGAAAACCCTATTGAACTCTCTGCAAAGGTGATCGATAGTCAAGAGGCAATTGAACCTACAAATAGGGTGACAAATAAACTTACTGAGATAAACCCAGACATAGCGATTATTGAGTCTTTCAGCCACATGATCGCTTTTAGAACAGAAGAAGGCCTCGTAACATTTGATGCAAGTGGTGAGGCGAGCGGTTTTGCAGTAGTTGAGTCATTACGCCAGTGGAATGCTGACCCAATTCACTCGCTTGTTTATACTCATGGCCACCTAGATCATGTCGGTGGGTCAGGTGCAATAACTGTAGACGCTGAAAATCGAAACTATCGACAGCCCACTGTTTTTGGCCATGAAAATATTCCTAAAAGGCTAGAACGTTATCACCAGACGAATAATTGGAATACTTTAATTAACAGGAGACAGTTTGGAGGAGTTTCTCCCAAGCATGGCATGGGTTTAACTACAGATTCTCAACTTTTTGTTCCAGAAGGAACTCTATGGCCTGATGTTGTTTATCAGGATGAAATGAAATTATCAGTTGGAAGTCTAGATATAGAATTCATGCATGGGAAAGGCGAGACTGATGACCACACCTGGGCGTGGATACCATCTCAAAAAACTCTAGTTACTGGTGACTTAGTCATTTGGGTTTTCCCAAACGCAGGTAACCCGCAAAAGGTTCAAAGGTATCCTCTCGAGTGGGCGGCATCGTTACGTCAAATGATGACATATGGTGCAGAACTGCTTTTGCCTGCACATGGGTTACCAATAGCCGGAAAGAACCGTATAAACCGTGTTCTCGGAGATATCGCTAACGTTTTAGAAAAACTAGTCTCTGACACTTTGGATTTAATGAACAGAGGAGAGCAACTCAATAATATAATTCACGAGGTAAAGGTTGACAAGGATCTGCTAGAACTCCCATGGTTGAAGCCTCTCTATGACGAACCAGAGTTTGTCGTTCGCAATATCTGGCGTATGTATGGTGGATGGTGGGATGCAGACCCAGCCTCGCTAAAACCGTCGCCTCAAAAAGCTCTCGCAGAAGAAATCGTATCTCTAACTGGGGGAGTCAATAAACTCGTTGAACGTGCTGTAGCTCTTGCTGCTGAAGGTAACCTTCGCCTTTCATGTCATCTAATTGAGTTCGCTGCTGAATCAGCACCAAATGATAAAAAAGTCCATGGAGCACGATCTGAAATTTATAGACTTCGAAGGTCAGCCGAAAGTAGTCTAATGAGCAAAGGAATATTCGCTGCAGCTATGAGAGAATCGGAACAAATCGTGCAATCTAGCCAAGGCGACTGAATTTGCCAAAAGAACAAAACGCTAATGGTCAAGTTCCTACCAAAGTAAAGATCCTTTTAATAGCTTCTTTTTTTTCTGCGTTAGCAACTGTCGGACAAATCACCATAGTTGGAAAACAGGTTTACGATATGACCGGAAGTGAGCTCAATCTAGGCTTACTTGGCCTTGCGGAATTTCTTCCTTTAGCGCTTCTATCTCCTTTCACAGGACCGGTTGCAGACCGCTTTGATAGAAGAAAAGTGTTTAGCTTGGCTTTACTAGCTGAAGCACTCGCATCCTTCTTTCTATTTCTGTACATATCTTCCGAACCGACATCTGTGACGCCAATATTTGGACTTATAGCTTTATTCGGAGTTGCAAGAGCTTTTGCTACGCCAGCTAGTCGAGCACTGCCTATTGACTGGTCTCCCGATAACGTTGTTGAACGCGTTGTCGCATTAAAGTCGGTTGCTTTCCAAGCAGGAATAATTGTTGGGCCAGCTTTATTCGGCTTTATATTTGTTTTGGGCCGATCATTCCCGTACCTTGCAGCCGTTATTTCTTATGGAATCGCAAATTTACTGCTTTTAACAGTAGGGCCATCGGCGATAAAAAAACTGGGCACAAGCGGAAGCAAGCAAGCCTTTAGAGATGCTTTAGAAGGGTTAAAATTCATTAAAAAGAGCCCAGTGCTCTATGGTGCAATATCTCTTGATCTTATGGCAGTTCTTTTTGGAGGTGCTGTAGCGTTGCTTCCCGCTATTGCTGAAGATCGACTTGGAGTAGGGGCAGTTGGACTGGGCTGGCTTCGTGCGGGTGTGGGGATAGGTGCTTCGATAGTAGCTATTACTCTTTCAGTGCGGCCTCTTCGCAGGCATATTGGAAAGTCATTACTCAAGGCCGTTTCAGTTTTCGGCTGCGGAACAATTGTTCTCGGATTGTCTTCAAGCTTTATTTTAGCTTTCGTAGCGTTAATCATCCTTTCGGGAGCTGATGCTATCTCTGTGTATATACGAGCAAGTCTCGTTCCTCTAGCCACGCCTGAAGAAATGCGAGGAAGAGTGCTAGCTGTCGAAGGTGTATTTATTGGAGCCTCTAACGAATTAGGAGCGGTGGAGTCAGGTTTAACGGCAGCAGCTTTTGGCCTCGTTGGTGCAATCCTATTTGGGGGATTTGGAACATTAGCTGTTGTAGCAATATGGTGGCGATTCTTTCCTGCTCTTCGGAATGTTCAGAGCTTTTCAGAAGTAAAACCAGATTCAAGTTAGTTCATTGAATATTAAGAACTTCTGAAAACCAATCGTCTCGGCATTTAGAAAAAATATCAACAAAAGGTGAAGGAAACATCGTAAAAGCATGCGGTGCTCTTGGAAAAATATCCATCCGGCAACTATTACCAGCTGCTCGCCAACGATTAGCTAACATCAAAGT
>CENZ01016848.1_pt1 | contig 112643 bp, 109 predicted proteins | sample 361341 | NCBI WGS metagenome assembly CENZ01 (sample SAMEA2619782, study PRJEB7988) | marine metagenome | biome: marine biome (ENVO:00000447); feature: deep chlorophyll maximum layer (ENVO:xxxxxxxx); material: "saline water (ENVO:00002010), including plankton (ENVO:xxxxxxxx)" | depth 50 m
CCTTTTTATAGATAAGATTACTGCTTTGCTCGGCGGTAGGTTTTCTACTGCTGAGAGCGTCAGAGCGAACTATTCTAAGGGCGAAGATATATTTGATTCAATATTACCTTCAGGTGTAGCCTTCCCAAATACAACAGAAGAAGTCTCAGAAATTCTTAAAATTTGTAATAACTATAAAGTTCCTATCGTTCCATTTGGTGCAGGTACATCACTTGAGGGACAAGTCGTTGGGATTAAAGACGGAATATCAATTAGTTTAGAAAACTTAAACAAAATTATTGAAGTAAATAAAGATGATTTTGATTGCAGAGTCCAGGCGTATGTAACTAGAATTCAACTGAATAATTACTTAAAGGATCAAGGTGTTTTTTTTCCAATAGATCCTGGTGCAGATGCGACAATAGGTGGGATGTGTGCTACTTCGGCCTCAGGAACTATGGCTGTTCGTTATGGAACTATGAGAACGAATGTTTTGGGTTTTACAGTCGTTTTACCTAATGGTGATATTATTAAAACAGGTGGTAGATCTAAAAAAACATCTTCTGGTTATAATTTGACTGGTTTATTTATTGGCTCTGAAGGTACTTTGGGAATAATCACTGAAATACAATTAAAATTGAATCCTATTCCAGAAAGTATAATTAGCGGCATATGTCATTTTAATAATCTTGATGATGCTGTAAATTCTGTAAAAGAGATAATTCAGTTTGGCGTACCAGTAGCTAGAATTGAACTACTTAATGCTGATCAAATGGAAATAAGTATTAATTTTTCTAAACTTAGTGATTTAGAAATAAAGCCGACACTTTTTTTTGAATTTCATGGAACTGAAAATGGAAATATTGAATCTATCGAAGTTTGCAAAGAAATATCCGAAGGCAATAATGGTTTCAACTTTAAATGGTCTAAAGATTTTGAAGAAAGAAATAAGTTATGGAAAGCAAGGCACGATGTTTATTGGTCGGTTAAGGCTTTAAAACCTAATGCACGAGTTTACGCAACTGATGCTTGTGTACCTATAACAGAATTAGCTGAATGTATTAAGTTTGCAGAGAAAGAAATTCAAGATTTAAGCCTAAAGGCACCAATAGTAGGGCATGTCGGTGATGGAAATTTCCATGTTACCGTTTTATATGATCCAGAAAATAAGGATGATTTTGAAATTATTAGAAATTTCAGCAATAAATTGGTAAGAAAAACACTAGAATTAGGTGGAACTTCAACTGGTGAGCATGGAATCGGATTAAACAAGAAAGCATACCTTTTACAAGAACATCCTTCATCGATAAATTTAATGAAATCAATTAAAAAAACTATTGATCCTAACAATATTATGAATCCGGGTAAAATCTTTGATTAATGCTGATTTTAAAGGGTTTTATGGGATTATCCTTTCAAGTATTTTTGGCTATTCTTTTTAGCATACAAAAAAGTTAAAAAAACTGCATAAAAACTTGCTAAAATCGTTGACTTATACCCCTAAAAAATGTTAGATTTGGTTAACTTTACATAGGAGGTAAAGGTTTATGCGTATTATGAAATATGTACTTGCTTTGGTATTTGCTTTGGGCATGGCTATTCCGTCTTTTGCGGTTGAGCTAAGTCTTGGCGGATTCCCAAGTTTTATGCGTTTTAGATGGAGAACACTCCATAACGCTACTTATCATAATATCTTGACACCAGGCGAACTTGCAGGAATTACTGGTTTAGATGGAGATGCTACAGGCGAACACATTCACTTCGCTGACATGACTCTTCGTCTTACTCCACAACTTGTTTTAAGTGACGCAGTTACAATTAGAGCATCTATTGATGTTTTAAGTAACGCTCTTGCTGGTGGTGCTACTGCTGGACTTTTTGGTGAAGATTCCGATGGTTCAGAATCTGGTGGTGTTGTTCAAGATGATTTAAGATATACTGATAGATTTAACGGTACTTTACTATGGGGCGATGATTCTATATCAGCAAACTATGGTTCTTTCTCTGTTAAATATCTTCATGCAGATATTAACTTAGGTGATAAGGGATTCGTAAGAATCGGAAGACAGCCATTTGATTTTGCTATGGGACTGTACGCTAATGGCGGACACGATCCATATTCAGATGCTGGTTTTAACATTGATCGTTTATTATGGCTAAAAGGGTATGCAACACCACTTGGTGCAACTACTTTAGTCTTAGTTTCTGATTATATCGGTGGTGGTTCTGACACTTATGGTGGTGCAGCAACTACTCAATCAGATAATTTTGCTATCTTTGATGGTAACGGACAGACAGTTGATTATTTAGCTGCTGCTGTAATTATCAATAATGGCGCTTTAACATATGGTGCTTATTTATTCCCATATATTGAGCAAAATAACATGAATATCGGTGGAACAAGTAATAACATCGATATGGCTTTACAGTTATACAGTGCGTATGCTGAGTACAAAACATCAAGCTATAGATTCATTACTGAGTACACTGGTGCTTATGGTGAACTAGATGCTGGTTATGGTACTGACCAACTAACTGTTACAAGGAACAACTATGTTGCAGCTGCAAGACTAGAGCTGTTTAACGCTGCTCCTTTCACAAAAGTTGCGTTTGAAGCTGGTATTTCCCCTGGTGATGAGAATAACGCTCAGGCAGGAAATAATGACTATGAAGGTTCTATCGTAAGAGGTAATGGAGCTTATCAACTAGATAACCTATTATTCAAACATGTTATCCCTACTCTATATCAGAGATCAGGTGGTATCATCAATGCTAAATATTTAAAAGCAGATGTAGATTATGCTGTTAATAATGGCGATAATTTAAATCTTGCTGTTCTAATGGCATGGGTAGAAAACAAAAAACCTGCAGACCAAGGTATTGGTGCTAACGCAGGTGGTTCCGACGGCGTTGCTGGTGAAATCAGTGGATACTACGGAACAGAATATGAAGCTACATACTCAATGAATTTAGTTGACGGTGTTGAGCTATCTTTAATTGGTTCATACATTGACGCTGGTTCAGGTCTTAAGGATGCGTTAATTGCGCAAGCATATAACAACACCACTGGTATGAGAGCTGCATCATTATTAGATACAGAAGATTCTATTTGGGGCTTCCAGTCTAGATTATTGATTTTCATCGATGATTTCTTTAAAGCTCCTGCTGCTTCTAAGTAGTATATAGATGACTAATCTTGGGAGTCCTAGTGAAAATTAGGACTCCCTTTTTTTTTATAATCTGCTAAATTAATAATAATGTTTCTAAAAACTCTTTCTTTATTTGCATTTCTAACATTTACTTCTTGGTCAATTTCTTTGGACCAAGCTATACAAGTTGGTCTTCAAAATAACAAAAAAATATTAATTCAAGAAGCCGAACTAGATTCTAGTTTAAGCTTAATTAAGGAGATGGAGGGGATCTTTGATGTTTATTTAAATACTGAGATTAGTTTTGAAGATTCTGTTTTACCCTCAACTTCCGCTTTTGCAAAAAATAATACTCTAAATAGAAAATCCACACTATACAGTGCTAGCTTAGATGGATACCTTCCTACAGGAACTAGCTATAGTTTTTTTGATTTTAATCTAGAAAAAAGAGAAACTGATCTTGGGACAGATGCAATGAGTCCTTCGTGGATATCAAATCTTTCATTCAAAGTAAAGCAAAACCTTCTTAAGGACTTTGGAGTAAGTGCTAATAATACTAAAATACTTGTCGCTAAAGGTAATGCTAAAATATCAAAGATTGAGCTTGAGAAAACAATTTCTTCTTTAATAGTTGAAATTGAAACAAAATATTGGGATTCAGTTTATGCCAAAAATAATTTGGAGCTTGCTTATTCTTCTTTAAATCTTGCTCAAGAAATTGTTAATCAAAATACTGTCGAGGTTGAAGTTGGCACTCTTCCTCGGATTTCTTTATTGCAGGCCCAGGCTGAGGCTGCTTACCGTCAAGTTGAAATAACCTTAGCAGAGAATAGGTATAATGATTCATTAGATTTATTGAAAAATGTTTTAGGCTTATCTTTAAATGTTGATTTAAACGTTGATAATTTAATTTCAATCAAAGAGTTAGAAAAAATTGATCCTGATGAAATTGAATACATTGCAATTAATAACCGTCCAGAGGTTAAGCAAGAGTCGATTATGTTAAATAATTCTCAAGAACTATTAGATTTTTATTCTAATCAAATCTTGCCTGATTTAGACATAGAGGCTTTATTTAGTTATTCCGGCCTTGGTGGTAGCAAGAATAGTGATTACTCTTCAGCTATCCTGGGTACGCCTAGAATAGCATCAGATTATAATGATGGCTTTTCTGATTCAATAGGAACGCTTAGATCAATGGATAATTTTTCTTGGGCTATAGGTGCCAAGCTTAGCATTCCATTAAATAATAATGTTGCTGAAAGTAAGCTTGAGGTTGCAAATGCTCAAAAAAGAAAAAGGTTAATTATCTTAAATCAAGTTTTAGATTCTATTCATTTAGAAGCTAGAAAGTCCTACCGTGATGTAATTTCCAATTTAGATAATATTGAAGCTTCCAGAAAGAATTTAGAATTGCATCAAGAAATTCTTGATAATGAGGAAGAAAGGTTTGAAGTTGGTGTATCAAAAACTAAAGATTTATTAGAGGCGCAAAGAGATTTAATTAAAGCTCAAATTTTTTATAATAAGTCATTAACTGACTATAATGTTTCTATAACAAACTTAGATCATAATCTAGGAATTTTAATAAATAAAAATAAAATTATAATTGATAATTAATGTTTAAAGTGTCTTACGCCAACAAAAATCATAGCAATATTATTCTCATCTGCCGCTTGAATAACCTCTTCGTCTCTTATTGATCCACCAGGCTGAACAATAGCTGTTACACCTGCTTTTGCTGCTTCATCAATTCCATCTCTAAAGGGAAAGAAAGCATCTGAAGCTAAGGCTGATCCATCAGTGCCGTAATGCTCTTTTGATTTAATTTGAGCTAATTGGACGGAATTTACTCTGTTCATCTGACCGGCACCTATTCCTACTGTTTTATTGCCTCTTGCAAGCACTATAGCGTTAGACTTTACATTCTTACAGACTTTCCAAGCTAAAAGAAGTGTCTTGATTTCTTCATCACTCGGCTTTCTTTTGGTAGCGACTTTATAGTCTATAAAGTCTTCATCTGAGGTTCTATCAGCATCTTGATACAGAATTCCACCAACAACTTTTTTTATGTCCATAAGATCTGACTCTTTAATTTTTAAATCAGGAGTCTTTAGTACTCTAAGATTAGGTTTAGACTTAAATATTTCTAATGACTCATCCGAATAATCTGGTGCGACTAAAACTTCAATAAAAGTTTTTACTATTTCCTCAGCAACATCTTTTTCAACTTTGTTATTAAATGCTACTATGCCACCGAATGCGCTTACCGGATCGCAGTCTCTAGCATCTATATAAGCTTGTAGTAAACTTTCATGTTCTGCAACACCGCAAGGATTATTATGTTTTACAATTACACATGCATTACTTTTAAATTCCTTTACTGTCTCTAAACATGAATCAGCATCGTAAATATTATTTAAAGAAAGTTCTTTTCCTTGTATTTGCTTTGAATTTGAAATAGAGGGCTCTTCTTGATTTTCTTGAATGAAGAATGAACCTTCTTGATGTGGATTTTCTCCATATCTCAAATTGAAACTCTTTTTATAATGAAGTGTTAAAGTATCAGGAATTTTTTTCTTACTGTTATCGGTATTTAATATTCCAAGATGATTTGATATTGCAGCATCATATTTTGAAACATAAGCGTATGCTTTTTTACAAAGCTCATAATTAAATTCTTTATCAACACTTAGTTTATTATCTGATATTTTTTCTATTAATTTTTTATAGTCCGATATATCTACTATTACTGAAACATCTTGGAAATTTTTTGCTGCCGCCCGTACAATTGTAGGGCCACCAATATCAATATTTTCGATTACTTCCTGAAAAGCAATATTTTCAGATTTAATTACTTGTTCAAAAGGATAAAAATTTACTATTATTAAATCTATTGGGCTTATATTCCCGGACTTCAAGGCATCCATATGATCTTTGTTCGATCTAATTGCTAGTAGTCCACCATGTATTTTAGGATGCAAAGTTTTCACTCTTCCATCTAACATTTCAGGAAATTCAGTTATCTCTGATACATCTTTTACATCAATCCCTTTTTCCCTTAAGAACCTGGCAGTCCCACCGCTGGAAATTATTTCCACGCCAATAGAATCCAAATGTTTAGCTAAAACATCGACATCTGTCTTATCCCAGACACTTATTAGTGCTCTTTTGATATTGCTCATTGGATTATGATATTTTATATCCAAATGGTTAGGATTGGAAGTAAAAATTAATTTTTTTGTAAACATTTTGTTATAATTAAAAAAAGGTTTTTTATGAAAGATAATTTCAATGATTTAGCAACAGAAAAGATAAATTCACGTATTAAAAAAAAATCTGATACAAATGAACATCTAATAGTTGATTTTATTGATGAATATCAAGATGTTAGTTCGATATTAAAAAAGAATAAAAAGAAAATTTCTGAAGCTGTAAACCTTTTTACAAAAACATTTACTAAAAATGGATCAATTTATTTTATTGGAGCCGGTACAAGTGGACGTTTAGGAGTTCTAGAGGCAGCTGAATGCCCTCCAACTTTCGGAACAAAGCCTGATAGAATTGTTGGTATAATGGCAGGAGGTAGATCTGCAGTATTTAAATCTAAAGAGGGAGCAGAGGATTCTTCAACTGATTCTATTAGAGATTTAAAAGCTAAAAATTTTAATAAAAATGATTTGTTGATTGGTATTTCGGCAAGCGGTAAATCCACTTATGTTTTATCAGCTATTAAATATGCAAAAGGTTTAAAGGCCAAAACTATTCTTATTTGCTGTAATAAATTAAAAAAAAGTGTCAGTTATTTAGATATAGTTTTAGATGTTGGACCCGAGTTCGTAGCTGGTTCAACTAGGCTAAAATCAGGCACTTTAACCAAAAATACTTTAAATATTATTACTACAATTTCAATGATAAAGCTTGAAAAAGTTTACAATAATATGATGATTGATATATTGCCAACCACAAAAAAATTAAAAGCTCGTTGTGTGAGAAATCTATCAAACATTTTAAGTTTGAATGAGAAAGATTCTTTAAAGTTATTAGAAAAAAGTAAGTGGAATATTAGAATTGCTATTATAATTTACAAAATGGATATATCTTTTAGTAAAGCAAAAGCTTTATATAAAAAAGTTTCTATAATCGAGATTTTAGATGGGTAACAAAAAATTTTATAGCATTATAGGTATAAATTCAGGAACCTCCGCAGACTCATTGGACATTGGACTAGTAAAGTTAAATAGTGGAAGCATTTCTTTGTCTTATTCAGCCTCATATGATTTCCCCGAAGCATTAAGAAGAGAGATTTTAGCTTCAGGACCAAAATCAACTATTTATGATATCGAGCTTCTAAGTTTAAAATTAGGGGACTTTGTAGCAAGAAAAGTAAATCAATTTATATCAAGCAATAAAATTAATCGCTCTAAGGTTGATTGTATTGGCATGCATGGGCAAACAATTCATCATTCACAAGAAATAAATCAAACTATCTCAATACAAATATCTGAGGCTGATGTAGTTTCAAGCAAAACTAAATTAAGGACTGTCTATGATTTTAGAAAAAAAGATATTGCATTAGGGGGCGCAGGAGCACCTTTAGTTCCTATTTTAGATTTTTATTTATTTCCTGAGATCAAAAGGCCTTTCATATGTCAAAATTTGGGCGGAATCGCAAATTCAACATTAGTAGAAAAGAATTTTTTAAAATGTTTAGGCTATGATTCAGGGCCAGCCAATTGTTTAATTGATAGAGCAATTCAAATTAAAAACAAGAATAAAGTCTTTTTTGATAAAGATGGTTCCATCGCAAAAAAAGGAAAAGTAATAGTCCCTCTTTTGAACAAGATTCTTAGGAACTCTTATTTTTCTTTAATGCCACCAAAATCAACTGGAAATAAAGAGTTTGGCACTGAATATATAAATAATCTTATTCGGTACTCCATACAAAAGGGCATAAGATTTAATGATTTAGTTGCAACTCTTTCCACTGCAACTATTGAGTCAGTGGCTGATTCATATGAAAAATTTATATTCCCAATATCAAACCCAACGAAGGTTATTGTGTCAGGAGGTGGAGTTAAGAATAAGTTCATAATGGATGGATTAAAAAATAGGCTTCCTGGTCTTGAATTTATTCAATCAGACAAGCTTGGTATCCCTTCAAAGTATAAAGAGGTTATATTGTTTGCACTGTTAGCATATTTAAGATTAATAAATAAAAGTTTTAATTTAAAAAATATTACAGGCTCCACAGAAAAAGCTTTATTAGGAAAAATCTCGAGCCCGTGATATGCAAAATATTTTTTCTAATTTAATTATCCCAAGAATAAATTTAAATTCAGAGGAATCTTTGGTAAGTGCCGTATCACTTATTCGAGACTATGGTTTTGATTCTTTCATATTATTTGCAACAGACAAAGTTACTTTCGGTGAGAGGGAAAGATTTACATTAAATCGTTTATCAGAAACAAGAAAAATTTTGGATTCTGTGTCAGAAAAAAAGGTTTTATTTTTTTTGGATGCGGAGAATGGGCTAGGTAGGCGTTGTATAGATGGAAATGAATATAATTACGAGGATATTGATTCTTTAAATCATGAATCTATCATAAATATTTTTGACTCTATAAATAAAGAGTTACATCTTAATCAGATTTCTTTTAATCTTGGTCCAGTTTTAGATTTAAAAAGAGATGATTCAAAAGTATTGGAGGGTAGGTGTTTTTCAGATAAGCCTAATGAGATAATTAGGATAGGGGGTCTTTTCTTAGAGTCATGTAGAAAAAATAATATAATTTCTTGCGTTAAACACTTTCCTGGACATGGTGCCGTCGCAACAGATACACATGAAACACTTCCCAAATCTTCAATTTCTGAATTTGATTTAAAATCTAAACATATTAAACCTTTTGCAGAATTAGTACAAAATACTGATTTAGTTATGATGAATCACATAAACTACTCCTCTATTGATTCATCCTTTATACCAGCATCAATGTCGAAAAATATAATGATAAATATATTGATTAAAGAACTTCATTTTGATGGCATTATAATCAGTGATTCAATCCGAATGAAGTCCGTAACCGAGAACTTTAATGAATTTGATACTGTTCAAAGGGTTTTGGTTAATGGTGGAGATTTAGTTTTGGATCCACTAGATCCTATAATTTGTATGGAAGCTATAACTGATTTATATTGTAAGTATGGCAAAGAAATTGATAAAAAGCTTGAAAAGATTGTAAAGATTAAAGATATGGCGAGGAGTTCAATAGTATAATGGACTACTTTCTTTTCTTAGATTTTTTGTCAGCCACAGATCTTTTAATAATTTCTTTATATTTAGCTTTAAGTATTTCGATAGGCATCTATTTTAAGACTAAAAGTCAAAATAGTATTAGCTCCTATTTTGTCTCGGAAAGAAATTTACCATGGTGGCTACTAGGAACATCTATGGTAGCAACCACTTTATCTATTGATACTCCTATTGTAGTAATTTCATGGATTCGTGATCCTGGAATTTGGAAGAATTGGTTTTGGTGGTCATTTTTGTTTACTCATTGTATTGTCATTTTCTTTTTTTCTAGATATTGGAGAAGAGCTAATGTGATAACAGATAATCAGTTAATTGAAATTAGGTATTCTGGAGCTCCTGCAAAGTATCTTAGAGTTTTTAAGGCTTTTTATTTTTCAACTTTTTTTAATCTAATAATATCTGCATGGATTATTAGTGCATTCCTTAAAATATTTAATGTAATATTAGGATTTGATAGTACTGTTCTACTAATTATTGTTACATTGGTAGCACTTTTTTATACTGCTTCCTCTGGTTTGAAGGGTATCGTTATTAATGACTTTGTTCAATATTTTGTAGCCTTTGCAGGCTCTATAATTTTAGTTGTATTTCTAATTAATTCACCACAGATTGGGGGATTAGATAACTACTTTATTTTAGTAAAGGAGATATCTCCTGAAAAATTATTAATGATTCCTTCAATATTTAATACTGAAGATTTCATGTTGTTTCTGAGCTACTCAACTATTGTATGGTGGTCTTCTCATAATTCTGATGGCGGAGGTTATATAATACAAAGACTTTGTTCTGCTAAGTCTGAGAAGGATGGAGTTTTAGGAACCATTTGGTTTGTTCTTAATCACTATGTATTAAGGTTCGCACCTTGGATTGTTATCGGCCTTTGCGCTTTAATACTTTATCCTACGGAAACTACTATTCTAAATGATAGTGAGGAAATTTATCCAATCCTAATTAGAGATTATGTTTCAGATGGATTTAAAGGCTTTCTAATTGTAACTCTTTTAGCGGCTTATATGTCCACGATAAGTACTCAGATAAATTGGGGCTCCTCTTATTTGGTAAATGATTTATATAAAAGGTTTTATGCGAATAATAAAAGCGAAAAACATTATGTCCTAATATCCAAAATATTCACCGTTGTTTTCTTGCTTCTGGCTTTGGTCGTAGGACTGGGAATTAAAAATATTGGATCTGCATGGATATTTCTATGGTCTGTAAGTTCCGGGCTAGGGTTCTTCTTGATTGCTAGATGGTTTTGGTGGAGAATAAATTCTTGGTCAGAAATATCAGCGTTAATTTGTTCAGTGTTTCTAAGCATAGTATTTTATTTCTTAGACTATTTACAAATTTTAGAGCTAGACTTTAAATTAAAATTAATCATTATCCCCATATCGATATTGGTGGGCTTGTTAGTTACTTTTCTGACTAAGCCTGAAAATGACAAGGTATTAGAAAAATTCTATAATCAGATTAGACCAAGTGGTTTCTGGAGACAACAAGATTCTCAAGATAAAGACATAACATCTTTATTGAAAGCTTTTCAACTCGCGCTATCTATTTTAATTCTCATATTTGCTTTTATACAACTAGCTATTGGTAATTTCTACTTATCCATTGGTTCAATGTTTATTGGGATAACGATTTTAATTTATATAGTTAGGGAAATTGAAAGTTAGACTGTAAAGGATGAACCACATCCACAAGAAGCTTTTGCGTTGGGATTTTCAATACCAAAACCAGTACCATTTAGCCCATCAGAGAAATTTAAAGTTCCACCTTCTAAATGGGTAAAGCTAAATTTATCAATCACTACTTTTACATTTGAATTTTCGAATACTTGATCAGAGTCATCTATTGCATCATCAAATCCCATTTCATAGGAAAATCCAGAGCATCCACCTGGAACAACTTTAATTCTTAAAAAAGAATCAGAAGAATCTTCATCACTTAAAAGTCTATTAATTTCATCAACAGCTTTTTCACTTATATTAAACATATGTATTATAATAAATAATATGACTAATATTGGCAATATTTTTGTTTATATAGTTAATACTGTATATTAAGTTTCATGAAGAAAATGACTTTAATATATGACAGTACAAAAAATTCATCTGACCTACTATATAAGACAAAATTCAAAGCACCTGACCCAATAATATTTTTTGAAATTAGAAAAAAGACCCATCTTGTTCTAAATGATTTAGAGCTAGAAAGAGGTAAGAAGCAGGCGAAAGTTGATGAGATTTTATCACTTCGAGAAATTCTAAACTATGCCAAAGGGAATAAAATTGAGAATATTATATTTGCTTTAATTAAAAAATATAAAGTGGATGAAGTACTTGTCCCTTATACTTTTCCATCATATTTATTCAACAAACTTGTAAAATTAAAAGTTAAACTTAAGGCTTCAGATAGTTCAATTTTTTATGAATCTAGATTAATAAAAGACAAAGTTGAGATAAAAAATATAAGGAAAACTATGAAGTTAACCGAGTCAGTAATGGCAAAAATAATTGATAAAATTAAATATTCAAAAGTTAAAAATAAATTACTATATTCGGATGGAAAGATTTTAACATCCGAAATTCTTAGAAGTTTTTGTCAAAATGAGCTTTCTCTAAAAGGACTAGAATGCCCAGACTGTATTATTTCATCTGGCAGGCATTCATCTCTACCCCATCATGAGGGCTCTGGTCCAATTAAAGAATCTTCGCCAATAATAATGGATATATTCCCACGCAATATAGATAATGGTTATTATGCTGATATAACTAGGACTATAGTAAAAGGGAAGCCATCAAAGATTTTAAAAGATATGTTTAAAGTTGTTAAAAATGGTCAAAGTTTAGGGGTAAAATTAGTTAAAGCAGGGATGGATTCCAGGATTATCCATAATAAAATTAAAAACTTCTTTGATGAATCAGGTTTTTTAACTGATTTCGAAAAAAAGAACCCCGATGGCTTTATTCATTCAACAGGCCATGGTCTGGGCTTAGAGATTCATGAGCCACCTAGAGTCTCTTCACTGAAAGAGATACTTAAGGCTAATCAAGTTATTACCATTGAGCCAGGTTTATATTATTCAAATATTGGTGGAGTTAGAATTGAGGATACTGTGGTTGTAACAAAAGAGGGATGTAAGAGCTTAAGCAAATTTCCGAAATTTTTTGAGATATAAATTGAAAAGTCCAGAAGAAAGAATTAGAGAATTGATTAACTTAACAAAAGCTCTTCGTGCTGAAGGTGGCTGTCCATGGGATAGAAAGCAAACTCTTTTAAGTCTACGTAATTATATTATTGAAGAAGCATATGAAGTAGTAGATGCAATAAGTAGAAATGATATTGGTAATTTAAAGGAAGAAGTAGGAGATTTACTTTTACAAGTTTTGTTTATTGCAAATATTGCAGAAGAAGAAACTATGTTCACTTTTGAAGATGTCATTCTAGAGCTATCAGATAAATTAATACGAAGGCACCCGCATGTTTTTGGGGATGAAAGTGCAAAAGATGAAAATGAAGCATTAAAAATTTGGGAAGAACAAAAAGCCTTGGAGAATAATGGTGAAAATAAAGATTTTCCAAAAACTCTTCCATCATTAAAGCGGGCAGTAAAAATTTCCAAATTTTTTTCAAAAGACGGCTTAGATTTTAAATCAATTAAGGAGGTTCATAGCAAGCTTGAATCAGAGATCTTAGAGTTTCATGAAGCCTATAAAAGAAATTCTAAGTCGGATATAGAGGAAGAGCTAGGTGATATTTTATTTACAGTTGCTAATCTTTGTCGACTTAACAAGATTGACCCCGAAATAGCCTTAAACCAGAGTAGTGATAAGTTTTTAGAACGTGCAAAAATCTTTTTAGCTATAAAAACTAACTATTTAAATGACGAAGATGCTTGGGAAGAAGCTAAATTAACTTTGAAAAAAAGAAAAAAGTAACTCGTGACCAGAATGTTCAACTATGCCTGATTCATTCGCAGCTTTTTCAGTGAAAACTTCCTTTCCATGATTGTTATTGTTTAATCTGGAATCAAAAATTAAGAAAGGTACATATTCATAACTGTGAGTTCTCAGTTCGCAAGGGGTTGGATGGTCAGAGACAACGCAGATTTTATATTCATCATATTTATTTTCCATTAAATCAATTATCGGGCCTACCACTTTATTATCTAGATCATTTATAGCTTGTATCTTCTTTTTATAATCACCTTCATGGCCCGTTTCATCAGGGGCCTCTATATGAATCATACAAAAATCATCATTTTCTAGACTTTTAATTGCCGCTTCAACTTTTCCTTTATAGTTTGTATCAAGGTATCCGGTCGCTCCATCAACCTCTAAAACATTTAAGCCAGCAAGCTTGCCTATACCTTTTACTAAGTCTACAGCTGAAATAATTGACCCACCGATTTTATGGATTGATTTAAATTTAGGTAACTTAGGCTTTTTACCTTGACCCCACAACCAAACATCGCTACAATCAGATGACTTTAATTCGGGAACTTCATTTTTAAGCTTTTTTATAGCTACTTTTGCCTGTCTCATTAAGTCTCTTAATCTCACTGAGCCTGGGCCTGAGGGTAAATATTGAATTATATTTTTGTCTAAAATATCATGGGGTGCTGTTGTTTCTATTTCAGTCATACCATTTTTCCATACCAATATATGTCTATAGCTTACACCCTCATAAATTTTAAACTCATCATTTTCAATATTTTCTCTTAGAGCCTCGATAATTTGTTTTGATATTGTATTTTTAATATGACCAGCTGAATGGTCTTCCATGATTTCTTTTCCATTTTTATTTTTGATTGTTACCAAGTTGCACCTATAACATATATCGTTAGGCTCAAGATTAATACCTATACTTTCAGCTTCAATGGGGGATCTACCTGTAAAAAATTTTTCAGGATTATATCCTAAAATACTAAGGTTGCCTACATCGCTCCCTGACTTCATACCCTTAGGTATATGATTAACAATTCCCATTTTAGATAATTTTATTAACTTATCTAAATTTGGTGTATTTGCGGCTTCAAGTGGGGTTCTGTTGCCAAGTTCTTTTATTGGCCTATCAGGCATTCCATCTGCTTGAATCAAAAGAAATTTCAACTTATAACTCTCTTTTTTAAACTTTGTTTTGCATTTTCAAGTTGTTTCTCTGCATGATATGAACTTCTAACCATAGGACCACATTCTGCAGTAATTATATTTTCTTTCTCTTCACAATATTTCTTAATCCCATCAAACTCCTTAAGAGTATAATATTTAGATACATTTATAAAATCCTTTGAAGGCTGAAGATATTGTCCAACTGTAACAATTTCACATCCAACATTATTTAAATCATCTATGCATTCTAGGATTTCTTCTGTTGTTTCACTTAGCCCAATCATGATACCAGACTTAGATATAATTTTTTTTGACGAAGAAAAAAAATTAAGTAAACCCAAAGATCTTTTGTAGAAGGCCTGAGGTCTGACAGCTCTCTTTACAGAAGTACCCGTATTTTGTTTTAATTTATAAAGTCTTTTTACAGTTTCAATATTATGATTAACTACATCAGGTTGTGCATCTAAAATTAACTCATAACATTTAGTATCCCCTAAAAAGTCAGGAATTAAGACCTCAACTTTAATACCAAGGTCAAGATTTTTTATCTCTTTAATAGAATTTGCAAATATTTCTGCACTTTGATAGTTTTTATCATCTCTATTTACGGAAGTGAGGACAATGTGATCTATCAGCTTGTTATTTCTCTTTATATCTAAAATTCCTCTCGCTAATCTTTTAGGCTCTAAATAATCTATATTTAGCCCTTTCCCTGTTTTTACAGCGCAAAATCCACAACTTCTTGTGCAAGTATCACCAAGTATCATAAAAGTCAGTGTTCCCGCACTCCAGCATTCACCAAGATTGGGACATTTTGCCTCTACACATACTGTATTAAGCATATTTTTTGATACTATAGATTTTAATTCAGTAAAGTTATTTCCTGTAGGAATCTTAGATTTAATCCATCTCGGCTTTCTCACTATCCATTACCCCCCTTTAAACTCTGATTGTTTTCAATTGCAATAATCTTCTTTTTTAATTCATTATTTTTGATACTTTTCTTGTATAAATTGGAACCTATCAGAACCAGAGAAATTAAGGCTCCGAGAATAAAAGATGAAATCATAAGAATTGAATTGTTTATAGGAATATCATTAATTTTAAATAATTTCAGGTCATAATTAATTGAGAAACTATGAATAAAAATGGACTGATTCTGGAAGATAAAAGTTAGTGTTACTATAAAGATTAATATTATTAAAATAGTTTTTAGCATAAACTAGAGTTTAACATATTTAGAATTTTGGTGAATAAAGGTAGTAAAGTTTTTTATTCAACATATTTAGTAGTGATGAGTTATCAATTGCAGGGATTATGCCATCTAGTAGCTTCTCCTCTTTTTTAGGAAAATACTCTAAATCAAGATTTGGTAACTGTATAATTCCTTCAATATAGATAATAGCCTCTTCAAGACCACCAATTTTATCGATTAATTTCATTTCCAATGCTTGATTACCTGAAAAAATTCTCCCATCAGATACTTCATTGATTTCTTCATCGGTTAGCCCTCTTGTTTTACTAACACTTAATTTGAATTGATTATGTATATCTTTTACCAAAGAATTTAAAAGACGCTTTTCTTCATTTGTTAAAGCTTTTGAGGAATCACCAATGTCTTTCATTTGCCCAGATTTAATAGTCTCAATATCAAACTTTAGGAACTTAATAAGTTTGGAAAAATTATAATATTGGCTTATTACCCCGATGCTACCAGTAATGGAACCAGAATTGGCAAAAATTTGACTAGTACCACATGCAATAAGGTATCCACCAGAAGCTCCGATATCAACAATACTTGCGACCGTTGGTATTTTATTTGAAATTTTTATAAGTGATTCATGAATTTCCTGTGAAGAACCGACAGTGCCACCTGGGGAATCGATTCTTACAATTAAACCTTTTATAGAGTCATCCTCAGATATGTCTCTCATACTTTCTAAATATTGTTTTGGATTTTTAATCACCCCTTCAATTTCTAAGATTGCAATTTTGTCATTACTAGAAAGAGAAAATAAAGCACTGAAAACAAATAAGATGATTACCAGTATTATGAGTATTTTTTTTATTTCAATATTCTTAAATTTATTTATCATGAAGTACACCATCGATAGTTTGTTTTATTAGCCATGGTGGGGTTGAAGCTCCAGCTGTTATACCAATGATTTTATCTTCAAGATTCATATTGAGTTCTTTGATTTCCTTAAATGTTTCTATTTGATAAGTATTTTTATTTACATTTTTACATATATCAGCAATTTCTTTAGTATTTGAGCTATTTTTTCCTCCGATAACAAACATAATATCAACATCTTTTGCTATCTCTTTTGACTCAATTTGTTTATTATTTATATCATCACACAAAGTATCAATCGCTTTTATATCATAATCATTTTGTGATTCAAATATTTCAACTACATCCCAAAAAAGCTCTTTAGGAATAGTAGTTTGAGCTACAACACCAATTTTCTTTGATTTTAAAACACTTGTATCTAGTTCGTTCTTATCTTTTATAACCATTACATTCCCTTCTTTTGCGTAACTTTTGGCCCCGATAACTTCTGGGTGCTTTTTGTTCCCAACAATTACAACAAAAAAATTATTATCAGATAGATATTTGACGGCAAACTGTAATTTTTTAACTATTGGACATGTCATATCAATAACATTAACCTCGGAGTCCTCTAAGTTTTTTTCTTGATAATTCGGTATTCCATGGGCTCTAATAATTATCGTTCCCTTCTCATTCTTATCAATTTTATCTACGACAGAAAGCCCTTTATTCTTCAATATATCTACTACTTGTGGGTTATGAATTAAGGGTCCAAATGATTTTACATTTTTATTAGAGTTTTGGCTCAAGACTTCTTCAGCAGTAGTAACTGCCTTTTCAACCCCAAAACAAACACCTGCACTATCAGAAATTATTAATTTTCTAGGCATTATCTATTACCGTTTTAATTTTTAAAACTACTTCATCAATAGTCATATTACTTGTATCTATTATAACAGCATCAGCGGCTGGGTGTAATGGGCATGATTCCCTAGTCATATCCAAATTATCTCTATTGCTGATTTCTTTGGCTACATTTTCTTCATTCATATTAATACCTAAAATTTCTTTTAATTGATTCGCTCTTCTTTTAGCTCTTATTTTTAGATCTGCATCTAAATAAAATTTGTATTCAGCATCTGGAAAAACATAGGTTCCCATGTCCCTCCCTTCTGCAATGAAATCCTTATCTTTAATCATCCTTCTTTGCATCTCTCTTAAAATTTTTCTCACGATATCATTTGCTGCAAATTTGGATGCTAGCGTTGAAATTTCATTTGTTCTAATATCCTCAGTTACATCATCAGTATTAAGAAGGACTCTTTCCCCCTCTTTATCATCTATAAACTGGATATGTAAATCTATTAAAATTTTTTTTAATCTATCAGAATCGTTATCCGATACGCCATTTAAATCAGCAAAAAGTGCCAATGCACGATACATCGCTCCAGAATCAAGATATTTGAAACCTAATGATTTAGATATAATTTTTGCAATAGTACCTTTTCCTACGCCAGCCGGGCCATCAATTGTTATTATCATAAGCCTTACTTCCTGAAATTATCCAAAGCTTTGAAGAAATTTGGAAAAGAGATAGATACACAGTCAGGATTATTTATTATTGTTTCTCCATTAGCAATTGTGCCAGCAACTGCTAACATCATAGCTATTCTATGGTCTTGATGACTATCACAATCTCCTCCATTGAGTGAGCTTTTGCCGTTAATAATTATTCCATTTTCAATTTCTGTTATACCGCTACCAAGTTTAGATAGTTCACTAACTGTAGTTTTAATTCTATCAGATTCCTTAAATCTTAATTCTCCAGCATCAAGTATTTTTGATTCACCTTCTGCTAATGAGCAAGCTAAGCAAAGTATTGGTATTTCATCTATTAATAATGGAATTGAGTCTCCTTCAATCTGAACAGATTTTAAATCACTTGTTTTAACATTTATATCTCCAGTGGGCTCTCCAGAACTTTCTACTATATTTGAAATTTCTATTTTAGCACCCATTTTCCTTAGAATTTCTATAAAATAGATTCTAGTTTTGTTAAGGCAAAGGTTTTTTATAGTTAGATTACTATCTTTATTTAGTAGGGCCGCAACTATAAAAAAAGCAGCCGATGATGGATCACCGGGGATATTAAAACTTTCAACTTTTACAACCGGATCTGGTTTAATAGTAATTTCGTTTTCTACAATCTTAATATTATCAGTACAACTCATAAGCATTATTTCAGTGTGATCTCTAGATTTTTTAATTTCTTTTAACTTCGTCTCTCCATCAGCACATAGTGCAGCAAATATTATTGCAGATTTTACTTGCGCTGAACCTAAACTTAAATTAAAGTTGCCACCCTTTAGATTGCCTGGAGAGATTGTGATTGGTAGTTGATTATTTTCTGATGAAATATTCGCACCCATCTCACTAAGAGGTTCTATAACCCTCGCCATTGGTCTATTTTTTAATGAATTATCACCATTTAATTTTGATTCAAATCTTTGACCACTAAGAAGCCCCATTATCAGTCGGGTAGTAGTTCCAGAGTTACCACAGTCCAATATTCCTTCTGATTGAATAAAATCTTTAATACCCCTACCTCTTACAAATACATTGCCTTTAATTTCCGCAAATTGGACTCCTATATCTGCAAGACATTTAATAGTAGATTGTATATCATTTGATATTGTTCGAACATCTTCAGAAAAAGCTAAGTTAGATATTTTTGTCATCTCTTTATTTAGAGATGCAATTAATAGGGCTCTGTGTGCAATAGATTTATCAGCAGGGACCCTTAGCTCACCGCTAAAGGTATGGCTAGAACTTTTAATTTCGATTTTATCCATTTTTTTCTCGTTACGTTATAATACCTAATAAATCTTATGCTGAAATCTTTTTCAAATTATAAAAAAGCTTTATTAATCGGAATAGGAGGTGGTGCTGATATAATTGGTACCATACCAACAAAATTATTCTTAGAATCATATGGGATTAAATGTATTTTGGGCGGTTTACCATGGGAGAGATACTCTATTGACCCTTTCCCTGGACCTAGACCTTTTTCCCAGATTATTAATAACGACATAATTAATGATAGTTTGTGTTGGGCCAAGCAGGATACGAAAACGCTTGACGGATTATTCTTTAGTGAGTCCAAGGCTTCAAAGGTATTAAAAGAGAAGATTTTGCTAGTTAATATTTTTAATAGCTCTGCTGAAATTTCAAAAGATTTAATTTCTTTTTGCAAAAAAAACAAAGTTGATTTAATCGTTGGAGTCGATGTAGGGGGTGATGTGATAGCAATTGGAGATGAAAATGGTCTTTCAAGTCCCTTGGCAGACTCAATAATGTTATCCGCCTTGAAGAGAGTTGGGAGAACTATTGAAACTAAGATTGGTGTTTTAGGTTATGGAAGTGATGGGGAGCTAAAGCATTCTGAGTTGAATAATTCACTTTCACTGATTTCTAAAAAGAAGGGTTTAATTGGAATGCAAGGAATAACAAATGACTCTAGTAAATTAATGAGAAAACTTATTTCAAAAATTGAAACAGATGCTAGCAGAATCCCAATCACTGCATTTGATGGAAACTATGAACCGGCAAAAATTCGAAGAGGGAGATTAACCATTGACGTTCATCCTTTTTCTCAAGTTACTTTCTTTGTTAAAACTTCTATAGTTTTTAAACATGTATCTTTGTCTGCAAAGCTTATTCATAAGTCCTCCAATATATGGGAGTCAAATAGTATCCTTTTGAATAATGGTTTTAAAACAGAACTTGACTTCGAAATTAAAAAACATCTTATTTCATTAGAAGATACAAAACTATAGGAACAAATATAATTGATAAGACTGTAGAGACAAAAACAAGTGAGGCAACTTTCTCAGGCGATTTATTATATCTGTCTGATAAAATAAAGTTAAAGACTGCTGATGGCATAGAAAATTGCAGAATCATAACTTTAGCAATTAGCCCCTGAACTCCAAGAATTTTACAAACACTATATCCAAGAAGAGAACCAATGAGTAGGCGAAAAGAGCTTAAAAGTAAATTCTCATTTAGATCAACAATTTTAGTTTCTGAAAGCTTATGCCCTAGGCTAAACATCATTAAGGGAATACTAGTCGTACCCAAAAGATTAATAGCATTGTTTAAACCTATATGAATATTAATTTCATTATTATTTAAAATAAGTGCTAAAGAAACTGCATAGATTAACGGGGTTTTAAATACTTCTGTAATTTTATCACGTCCATTTAATATAAAAATACCTATAGAGCAATGATAAAAGAAGACAATTGTGGTAAAAATTATTGCGTATTCAAAAGCTTCATTTCCAAACGCATAAAGAGCAATCGGGAGTGCCATATTTGCTGTATTTGGAAACACCAATGGGTTTAAAAAAGTGACTATATTTTTTTTAAGTATTTTCAATATAGCTGAAAAAAGGCCAATCCCTACAAAAATCATTATGCTACCTGCTACAATTATTTGATAAGCCGCATCCATAGTAATCTTTCCATCCATAAGGGAAGAAAAAATCAGACAGGGTGTCGAAATATAAAGTAGAAGGAGATTTACGGGTTTTAAATTAACATTTGTAACTTTTCCAAAGCAGAATCCTGTTAAAATAACTATTATTACAGGTAATATTACTTCAAAAACTTTAATCCATAATTCCATTAAAATAGTTTACACAATGTAAATTGATATATAGTTTTTCTTTGTTATAATTTTGCTAATGTGGTTGCTTAAAACAAATCCGACGTGGGCATCTTTGCTTCCAAGACTAATTTTAGCTATTACTTTCATACCTGCTGGTTGGTATAAACTATCAGATTTTCAATCTAAATCTTTAGCTTGGAGTGTAAATTTTGGTTTTCCGGTATGGGCAACTGGAGTAGCTGTTTTTGTTGAATTTTTTGGTGGGATTGCATTAGCATTGGGCTTACTTACTAGATTAGCCGCCTTTGGTATCGTTATTGTGATGTCTGTTGGAATATGGGTGGCACATCTTAATGATGGTTTTATGCCAACCTATGATACATACGGTTATCAACTATGTTTAATTGGACTTGCTTATACTTTGTTATTTATCGGTGGGGGGAAGCTATCCCTAGATAATAAATTTTTTTAAATTTTAAAGATTTTTCTTAATTAATTCAACTGCAGGCTGGTCAAAAGGATTAATTTTCATTTTTTTGGCTAAGATTATAGTGGTCAACTCAAAAATTAAAAAAAGTTCGCCCAGTACTTTTTCATCTAAGAAGTCAATTTCAAGTTCAATATATGGCACTTTTTTTTCCTTTAGCGCTGATAGTGTTGCATTTTTTTCTTTTAATGCAGACCTGTGGAGGAATTTATTACCTGATATGGATTTTTTAATTGATATAAATGTAATAGTTTTATCTTTTGGTCCATCCAAGATAAGTTGTAGTTGGGAGTGCTGATCCTTGGGACCCAAATAGCGTGAAGGAGTAAGACCCATTTCTAATCCGTCATCCCGTATTTTTCCTAAGCTTTCTCCCCATAGTTGCATGAACCATTCTCCAAATGAATCAAGATTATTTTTGTATGAAATTAAACCAGTATTTGTTTTATTTTTCCCTAGATGCTTGTAATAAAAATTACTTAAATAATTAATCTCTTTAAAGCCATTTAAATAGAGCTTTTTATAAGCGGACATAGCACCAATAATAATTTTTTTCCAATTAACATCCATCATCTCACAAGCTATTAGAGAAGATTTGCTTAATACTGAAAATCTACCCCCAATATTGGGATTAATATGAAAAGTTTCAACATTATTCTTTTTTCCAAACGTATTAAGGTAGCCACTATTATTTTCAGTTATAAAATACAAACATGAGCTAATTTCAATTTTTTTTTCTTTAATCTTTTTTAGAGTCTCAGTTAATAAATTTTTTATCTCGAAAGTTTGACCTGATTTACTAATAAAAATGAAATTTGTTGATTTAATGTTAATTTTGCTAAATATCTTTCCAAAATATTCCCCATCTACATTATCAATTATATAAATGGAATTTTTAAAAATATCTTCATGATTTAAGCTTTCGACTATTGTCTTTATACCTAGACTAGAACCACCAAGCCCAAAAAATATTAAATCTTTATTTTTAAATTTTTTTTTATTCAAAAGAGAATTAATTTTATTTAGTCCTTTGATTTCTTTTATTATTTCTAGTCTATTAATTTCTTCAATAGTTTTTTTTGAACATTTTATATCTTTTACAAAAGATTTATTATCTGTATTTAGTTTTATTTTATTAAAATTGAATAAGCTTATATTTACCATTTTAAAACCGCTGAACCCCAAGCAAAGCCAGCACCGAATACAGAAAATAAAATATTATCACCTTTTTTAATTTTAGATTCTTCTAATGCTTCATGCAATGCAAGCAGTACAGATGCTGAAGAAGTATTCCCATATTTTTCAATATTAACAAAACATTTTTCAATTGGTAGATCTAATCTTTCTCTAGCTGCTTCAATAATTCTCATATTTGCTTGGTGTGGTATAAATAAATCTATATCACTTGGTTTGATATTTGCAGCTTCTATTGCTTCCAGGGAGTTGGATTGAATTACTTTTACCGCTTCTTTGAAAACCTCTTTTCCATGCATTACAAGAAATCTTGAACCATTAGGGTCTTTCGATCCCCCGCCTGGCGTATAAAGTAGCTCAGCTTCCTTGCCACTGGAACCCAAACATACAGACATAATTCCAGGTGAATCACTCTCTTCTATCACAACAGCGCCAGCACCATCACCAAAGAGAATACAAGTACCCCTATCAGTATAATCAACAATCTTAGATAAATTTTCAGCTCCAGCAATAAGTAGCTTCTTTGTTTGCCCATTTTCAATCATTGCTTTTGCGATATTTAGACAGTAAATAAATCCTGAGCATCCTGCTGAAACATCAAACGCAAAAATCTTTCTTGTTTTAAGCCTGTCTTGAAGTAGACATGCAACAGAAGGTGTCATATAGTCAGGTGAAATTGTTGCAACAATAATTCCATCAATTTCATCTGGGCTCGTAGAAGAGTTCTCTAATGCTTGAAGACATGCTTCATAGCACATATCTGAAGTAGCTTTATCTTCATCTAAAATTCTTCTTTCGGAAATACCGGTCCTTGCTTTTATCCATTCGTCAGACGTATCAACAAGCGACTCTAAATCTTTATTAGAAAGTATTTTTTCTGGAATGTAGACACCAGTACCTGTAATCTTTGCAAAACCCATTTGAATTTAATCCTTAACTCTTAGTATTTTTTATTATATCTTTAATGTCAATTTTGAAATATTCTAGATTCAAAGCTAATTCGTTTTTATAATCATTTTCTAACTCATATAACTGAAGAGATTTATTCTTTTTATTAAATATTCCTATATGAAAAAGTTCATGTGAAAAAAGATGGCAAATATTTTTCAAATCCTTCACATCTTGAACCGACATTAAATAAGATATATCATCGAATTTGATTTTATTTTTATAAAAATTGATTTTGAGCTCTAGAGTAGGGAATTCTCCTTGCATTATTGGATTAAAAAAAAGCTTAAAATCTAAATTTTCTTCAAAATTTTCAATTGAACTTAGTTCTTTACAGCTAATAAGAAAAAAAATATTATCATTTTTGATTATTATTGAACCTTCTTGAATGAAATTAAATTTTTCGTAAATTATTGAAATAGGTATATTCTTAGTTGATTTTTTCATCACAATTAGAGTACAATTGTAATGTTTACACTGCAAGATAATAGGAGGGAGTGTTCATGACAGGTATTGCTATAGCTTTAAGCTTTATTGCACTTTTTTGGATTGCGTATACAAACTTTGGAGAAAATGAAGGTGCCGCTGATGGTGCTCCAGGTGAGACTCAGAGACCTGCTTCAGATTCTTTAACAGACGGTACGCCGCCAACTGCTAATGAAGGTATAACAGACGGTTCAGAATTCGCTGCTCCTAAAAGTTAATCCCTTTAACTTTTAGCCTGCAAAGAACTCAAAATGCATGTAATTTTGTAGGTTTAGAATTGCGTCTGGTTCAGGATTATATTTATAATTTTTTCCATTAATTGTTCGTGCAATAATTTTTATGCCTTCGAGTATTCTATGAGAAGGTTTAGAAAAATAAGAATATGCATCGACTATATAGACCTGACCATTATTAAATGCTGGTATTTTATTTAATTCTGGATTCTCTAGTAATATATTTATTTCATTCAGAGTCCTTTCGATGTTGTATCCACACGGCATAATGAAAATAAAATGCGGTGCAAATTCTAATAGTTGTTCGAAAGAGATCTTCTGTGAATTTACATCATCACCCTCATTCATATTTAATCCACCTGCAATTGTGACCATTTCAGGAACCCAGTGCCCAGCTGAATAAATTGGGTCGAGCCAGTCCATACAGAAAACTCTGGGTTTATCAATATTATCTTTAGTAATCGAAGTTATAGTCTTAATATCTGAGTTGATTTTGTCTACTATTCTTTCTCCTATTTTATTGACACCCAATATTTGAGATATATTGATTATTGAATCATTTATTCCTTTGATAGAAGTAGGTGAAGTCTCAATTATCTGAGGTTTACAAGTTAATTTGCCCAATAGCTCATTTATTTCCTTGGAAGAAACTGCACATACTTCACATAAATCTTGAGTAACTATAAAGTCTGGCCGAATTTCTTCTATTTTATTAATATCTAAGGAAAAAATAGGTTTATTAGTATTTATACTTTCGTTAATTATCTTATCAATTTCAATACTATTAAGTTCATCAAAATTAACCTCTGTGCTTAGCACCTTTTCTTTTAGATTTATAGAACTTGGATATTTACATTCATTTGTAACACCAAATATATTATCTTCAAGACCAAGTTCACAGAGTATCTCTGTAGCACCTGGTAAAAGAGAAATTATCCTCATAAAGATATATTAATGTTTTTTCTTATTAGGGCAAAATAAAATAATTATTTATATTTCACCTTTTATTCCAATCATAGTAGTTCTTCCAGGAGAGTCAAAGTTTAAAATTTCCTGTCTTTCATCATCCAGAATATTTTTAACTTTCACAAATGGTTTTAAACTATAATTAATATAAGAATTACTCAGACTATATTCTGCATAAAGGTCAAAATTCCAAAATGGTTTATTCCACAACCTAACATTTGATGATTCATAATCCCATCTTCCGCCTGTATATGATCCATCTAGTGATAGATTATAAAATTCATTTGATTTACTTAGTGAGAACCCACCACTTTTTCTAGGTCTTCTTAACAGATCTTTATTATCTGGCCAATTTGCATCGCCCCCAAAGTTTCCATTTTTATCAACATTTGTTTTTAGATGTGTATACCAAAGCTTGGCCCTTAGGTTTTTTGGTAAAATTATTAACGTAGATAATTCTATTCCTTCGGTAGATGCTTCTTGAATATTTTTATACACTGCACCAGACTGAGTTCCAGTAACCCACCCAGTATAAGTTATTAAATCATATATTTTAGTATCAAAATATGTGGCACTGATTATTATATTTCTCTTAATGTTTTGATCTAAACCTATTTCATAAGATTTTTGTCTCTCTGGCCTTAGCATATAGCTTTGGCTGTAAGATTCATAAGTATTTGGGTATTTAATTCCTTTACTAAACCCACCTCTAATTCTAGTAGATGATTCAGAGAAATTTTTAGATAGGAAGACTGAAGGTAGTGTATAGCCTCCATGAGTTTCATGATGAATCTTTCTCATTCCGGGATTAATAGATATTTCATGTGGTAATTTAAAATTTATGTTTCCATAATATTGATTTATATCATCTTCGTGTGCATAGTAGGTCCCACCAAAAGTATTATAATCACTGCTTTCGGTCACTGAGTCATATCCTAATAGGGTATCAATAGTAACTATATTGAAATCCTTAGAATGCCTTGCATAGTAGTCAAATCCCTCTCTTTTTTCCCAAAAGTTTGTATCGCTATTTGTTTCGGCACCATTCCAGGCTTGATATCCAGATTCAACCCATTTGTGCATATACCAATACTTGTAAGTGGTTCCTAGAGTAATTAAATTAGCAATTTTATATTCTAAATTTATCGACCTAGTAGTTATATGTCTCCTATCCTTTTGTGTGTTAAGAAAAGGAGTTCCTTCTGTTTTACCTGTACTATTAGTTGGATAACGATATCTAACTTTCTTCTTACCAAAACTGGCATTTACTTTCAATTTCTCATCTGCTGTAAAAAGGCTAAGGCCACCATTCAAATCGGCTTTGTCATGGTTGTTATTTTTAAGCATATGACCGTTATCATCAATTCTCTTAAAGCCAACAGAATATCCAAATCTGAGATAATCATCATTTTTATTAATCGAAATAGGACCAGAAATATTAATACCTTGTTCATTAATAAAGTAAGTCCCACCATTACTTTGTAAACCTCTTGAAGGCGACTCTCCTAGGCCAAGAGCTGTACTAAAGGTGATAGTATTTTTTTTATTATATTTTTTGGTTCTAATGCTTATTACGGAGCCCATTGCACCCGGACCGTAGAGTGCGGCTTGGGGTCCTCTTAGAACTTCAATTTGCTCTATGTTGTTAATGCTTAATCGAGAAAAATCATAGTAGCCCCCGATTTCATTTATCTTTACACCGTCAATGATAACCAAATTATGATCACTTTCACTTCCTCGGGAAAAGATACTTACTACTCCTCCCCGTCCTCCTGATTGTTTGATTGAGAGCCCAGGCACCTTTCTTAATAATTCTTGCACATCGCTGGCACCAGATTTTTTTATATCATATTCTGTTATCACTGTTGCAGATCCACCAAATTGAGAGAACAAAATATCAGAATTAGAAACTTTAGGATTGGAAAAATTTAATTCATTAGATACCTCACTAACCGCTGCTTCTTCTTTACTGTGAACGTTGGTTGCAAAGTAGAAAATTAAAATAATAAACAGAAAAGAGATTCTCATTACATGCTCCTTTCTTCAAGTAATTTATAAAAAATAAGTTTAAGCTCATTTTTCCTTTAACCTCGAAGAAAAATAAAATTTTTATTGGCAGGTCTTCTGACTTAAAGCACTCTTAGTTGTCTTCCCATTTTTCAACAGTGACTTATTAACTAAAAGTATTAGCTTATTACAGCAGCGGGTCTGTGTTGGACTTACACCAACTTCCCTTTTAAGCTTTCGCAAACACCAATCATGTAACAATATAAAATTAGTTATAAAAAGTCAATTTTCTTTGTATTATTTATATATGATTACTACTTTTGGTGGCGGTGTTGGCGCAGGTAAATTCTTGGAAGGTCTTTACTCGCAAATATCTAATAAGGAATTAAACATAATCGTTAATACAGCTGATGATATAGATATATATGATGTACGTGTTAGTCCCGATGTTGATTCAGTTTTTTATTGGTTGTCAGGGATGGTTAATAGGCAAAAAGGCTGGGGTATAAAAAATGATACTTTTAATCATTTAAAAAATAGAGAAATTAATGATTCATGGTTTAATCTCGGAGATAGTGATTTTATTGAAAATAAAAAGAAAAAAAAACTATTAGATAAAGGAATTTTATTACAGGAGATTATAAACAGGCAGAAAAAAAAGTTTGGAATTAATAAGGCAAATATCTTCCCTATGACAAACACAAATGTTGAAACTTTTATAACATCCAAAAGAAAAAAAATACACTTTCAAGAATATTTAATTAAATACAAAATGAAACCCAAAATAGATAAAATTACTTTCAAAAATATAAGAAAGTCTAAACCAGCTAAGGGAATTTTAAACAAGATAAGTCAATCTGAACTTATTATTTTTTGTCCCAGCAACCCTATAATTAGCATTGAGCCAATATTATCCGTTCCTGGTATTAGAAAAGAAGTTAAAAAGTCTAAGGCGATTAAGGTTGCAATTAGTCCCATTGTCGGAAAAAAAGCATTTAAAGGACCTGTACTCGATTTCATGAAAGCAAAAGGTCTTCCGCCTTCAGTCTTTGGTGTTGCTTGCTTTTACAAAGATTTGGTAAATTATTTAATGGTTGACATAGAAGACAAATCATACGAAAAAAAGATTAGGTCGTTAGGTATTTGTCCAATCTATAGAGATATAAAAATGATCAAAAAAACTATATCAATTAATATGGCTAAATCTATATTGAGGTTATTACCAAGTGAATAATATAAACTTAATTCCATTAACTGGTATACCAAAAGTAAAAGTAGGAGATGAAATTTCCACACTTATAATAAAATCAATTAAAAGAAAAAAGATTAAAATTTCTAAAAATGATTTAATTGTCATTGCTCATAAAATTATTTCTATTTCAGAAAATCGATTCGTAGAACTAAATAAAGTTAAAGTAGGGAAGCATGCAATCTCCCTTAGCAAAAAAATTGATAAATCGAAAGAATTCTGTCAGTTAATTTTAGATAATTCCAAAAAAATTATAAAAATTAAAAAAGGTGTTATTATCACAGAGAATCGATTAGGGATTGTTACTGCTAATGCAGGAATAGATCAATCAAATATAAACAAGAAAGATTTTTGTCTACTTTTACCTTTGAATCCAAATGCTACCGCCAGAAAAATTTCACGGGCAATTTACCAAGAAACCGGCAAAAAATTAGGAATCATAATTGCTGATTCTGTTGGTAGACCCTGGCGCCATGGCTTAACTCAAATATCTATTGGAAGCTTTGGAATTTCTCCAATCAAAAAATATAAGAGAGATTTGTTTAAAAATAATTTATACGATACAGAAGTACCTATTGTTGATGAAATTGCATCAGCTGCAGGAATATTGATGGAAAAAGATATAGGTATTCCCGTTGTTTTGATAAAAGGGTATAATTATAAGAAGTCAAATAAGGATTCTAATATCCTTTTGAGAAGCGGCGAAAATGATATCTTTAAATGAAGCACACAAAATTTTTTTAAATTCTCATAGTTCTTCTGAGATTTTAAGATCACATGAGATACCTTTCGGTAATATAAATAAACTTTCCGACGGTGCTAGGTCTGCGCTTGATAAAGCTTTGAATGAGATTGAATTAGGAAGAGAAGATGTTTTATCACTAGCAGAAATACCTTTAGAAAATGTATCTTTGCTTATGTCAGTTTCGAATTTTCTTCGTGATAAATATAAAGGCGATTTAATTAGCTTTTCTAAAAATTTTTTTATACCTCTTACTCAACTATGTAGGGATCATTGCTCTTACTGTACTTTTAAATATGAGCCTGGTGATGGGGACCTCTTATATACACCTGAAAAAGTTTTAGAAGCTGCTAAGAAGTCAACTGAGCTTGGATGCACAGAAATGCTTTTTGTTTCTGGTGATAAACCTGAGCTTGTATATGACGTTTATAGAAAAGAATTAAATAAAATGGGGTACAATTCAACTTCCGAATATATGATTGCAATGTCCGAGCTATGTTTAGAAGAAGGGATTTTTCCGCACTCTAATTTAGGAATTGCAAAACCTGATGAGTTAAAAAAGTTTAAAAATTCAAATCCAAGCATGGGATTAATGTTAGAAAGTATTAGTGAGCGTTTAATGGAACCCGGTGAAGCACATTATAGATGCCCAGATAAGTATCCTAGAGCGAGAATAAAAACAATTTCTGATGCTGGTAGATTAAATATTCCATGGACCTCAGGAATATTAATTGGTATCGGTGAGACCTGGGAAGAGCGTGTTGATTCAATTTTTGAATTAAAGAGAATTAATGATGAATTTGGTCATATACAAGAAATTATAATTCAAAATTTTAGCCCGAAGCCTGGTATAAAAATGGAAGGTAGTCCTGTTCCAACTGATTTAGACATGATAAAAACAGTCGCTATATCAAAGATTTTAATGGGCAAGAGTGTTAATATTCAGGTCCCTCCTAACCTCAATGCTAAGACCTATACTCTTCATATTTTTTCAGGTGTTAACGATTTGGGTGGAGTTTCCCCTTTAACTATTGACTATGTTAATCCTGAAAGTCCGTGGCCTCAGTTAGATATAATGAAAAAAAATATTTCTGAATTTGGTTTTTCACTTAGGGAAAGACTCCCAGTTTATCCAGAGTACTTGGACAAAAAATTTTTGACTGATAGAATTTACAATAAGGCTTTAAAGTTTGTGGATGAAACAGGATATATTAAAGATAATTAAGGTTTGAAAAATGGATAATGAGTTAAAAAAGATTATTGACGATATTGAAAACAACAGAGTTAAAGGATTGGACTATCTTTTTGGTAGGGCGTCAGAAAAAATTGTATCAATCTTAAATAAGTCATTGAATAAGGAAGAAATTACAGAAAAAGATGCTGAAAAACTTTTTTTAATTGAAAGTATCGATGATTTATCTTTATTAGTAGTCCTAGCTGATCAGATTAGAAAAGAAGATGTAGGAAACGATGTAACTTATGTTGTAAATAGAAATATTAATTTTACAAATATTTGTAATACATATTGTGGTTTTTGTAATTTCATGGCTCCTGAAGGTGACTCTAGAGCTTATTTTTTAACTATGGATGAAATTAAAGATAAAGTTCATGAGGCTAGAGAAAATGGTGCAACAGAAGTTTGCATGCAAGGTGGCATGCATCCTGATATTGATGGGAATTTTTATTTGGAAATAATTAAATCTGTAAAGGATGCGGTTTCTGACATGCACACTCATTGTTTTTCTCCATTTGAAGTTCATTACGGTGCAGAAACGCTCGACATACCAGTAGGTGATTTTGTTTCCCAACTAAAAGATATAGGGCATGGCACTTTTCCTGGAACAGCTGCTGAAATTTTAAGTGAAGATGTTAGACAGATTATTGCACCCGGTAAGATTACTACTGACCAATGGGTTCATACAATAAAAGAAATTCATAAGGCTGGAATGAATACCACTTCAACAATTATGTACGGACATGTTGATAAACCTTTTCACTGGGCCAAGCACTTCAATATTTTGCGTGATATTCAAAAAGAGACTGGTGGCATCACAGAGTTTGTACCACTAAGATTTATTCCATGGGATACTCGTCTATATAAAAAGGGGTTATCTAGAGAGGGCCCCACTGATTTAGATCAACTAAAGATGTATGCAGTTGCCAGGCTATTCTTTAGGGGTTGGATTAATAATATTCAGGTATCGTGGGTAAAGCAGGGACCAGAGTTTGCTCAGTATTGTTTGAATGCTGGAGCTAATGATTTTGGGGGGACTCTGATGGAAGAAAAGATAACTACGGCTGCAGGCGGTAAATTTGGCCAGTATTTTCCACCTGAGGAATTTAGAAGGTTAACATTTGAAATTAATAGAAGACCAGTTGAAAGGTCGACCAAATATGATTACTTAAAAGTCTTTGAAGATGATTTTAAGGCCGCAGAGAATAATTAATTAAGTCATGAGCTTTTTTCGTAGTGTCAGGTTAGATGTTTCGGCTGTTAACGATAGAGACCCAGCGGCTAGAAACTTTTTAGAAATCCTGATAAATTATCCTGGTTTTCATGCCATTTTCTGGCATAGAATAGCTAACATTTTATGGGCTTTAAGATTAAAACTTATTGCTAGGCTACTTTCTAATATTCTAAGAACTCTAACAGGAATTGAGATACACCCAGCTGCAAAGATTGGAGAGGGTTTTTTCATAGACCATGGAATGGGAGTCGTAATAGGGGAAACATCAGAAATTGGTACGAATGTAACAATTTATCAAGGAGTAACTCTAGGCGGTGTCAGTGCAAATCCAGGGAAAAGGCATCCGACAATAGGGGATAATGTAATTATTGGAGCTGGAAGTAAAATATTAGGTCCCTTAATTATCGGTGAAAATACTAAGATTGGAGCTAATTCCGTGGTTATAGATGATATTCCTGAAAATTCAACCGTTGTAGGCGTTCCTGGAAAGGTTGTTGGAAAGTCTTTTTCTTCCTTAGCCCCAGATTTATATCATAATAAATTACCGGATCCAAGTGGCGAAGATATACTTAATATTCGCAAAGAAATTGAAGAATTAAAGAAAAAAATGGATAGCTTAAAGCCCTAGGTTTTCCTCTAGTCCAAATAATAAGTTCATATTTTGAATAGCTTGGCTTGCAGCACCTTTTAACAAGTTGTCAATTACGCATGATATAAGTAGGCTTTTATTGTTTGGTAGAACTTTGATTCCAATATAACAATAATTTGTATTTTGTACCTCTTTTATTTCAGGGAGCCTATTGTCTAGAATTTTTACAAAACTGCTTTTAGAATAATATTTTTTGAATTCATTAATAATATTTTTTTCATTGAAAGTCGTATTTCTTGAAATATATATGTTAGACATTATTCCTCTTTTTATAGGTAGCAAATGAGGAATCATTATTACATTAACATTTTTTTTAAATTCTCTGTTTAAGAGTTGTTCAATTTCTGGTCCGTGTCTGTGATTTCCAACATTGTATGTAGATAAATTCTCATTACATTCTGTGAAACTATGCTCTAATTTACCACTTTTTCCAGCACCCGAAATTCCAGATTTCGTATCCACAATAATATCCTCAGATTTCTTTAAAATTTTGTTAATTGGAGATAGACCTAGCAGAATAGATGTTGCATAGCAACCTGGATTAGCAATATTCTTATTCTTATTAATTTTTGCTTTATTTATCTCTGGTAGTATATACTGAAAATCTTTAAAAGTATTTTTGTTTCTCTTTGATTCGTACCACTTATTATGACTTTTTTGATTTAATCTAAAATCCCCACTTAAATCAATAATTTTAGCATCTAATTTTTTTAATCCATTGTAGATTGAAACCAGTCCTCCATTTGGAAGGCATGAGAAGATTAAGTCTATATTATCATTTTTTAATATTTCCATATTCTTTTTTATTCTTAGTCTTTTTGTTAATTTAAGATTAGGAATATGGTCATTGATATAAGAGCCATAATTTGTATTCGCACCAACAAAGACTATATTTGTTAGAGGATGGTTGTTTAACGTTTTTATTAGCTCAATCCCTGTATATCCAGTAATACCGATTATACCAATATTAATATTCTTCATAATTGTCACAGTATCATGCAATTTTTATAAATTCAATTGTTTGAAATCTATTATGAAAAGTGTAAAATAAAAAAACTCTCTTATTAAAAAGGATAAAAACTATGTCAATTAAAATTGGAATTAATGGATTTGGAAGAATAGGAAGGAATTTACTTAGGATTTCTCTACTTTCTGATCAAATTGATGTTGTCGCGATAAATGACATTGCAGACATTAAGACTTGTGCTCACTTACTTAAATATGATTCAGTTTTTGGTGTCCTAGGGAATAATGTCTCCCACGATTCTGATGGCATTATAATTGACGAAAAAAAAATAAAGGTTTTTTCTGAGAGAAATCCTACAGATATTAATTGGTCTGATGAAGAATGTCGGATTGTTGTCGAATCCACAGGAATTTTTACTTCAAAAGAACAGGCATCACAACATCTAGGGGGAAATGTATCGAAAGTTATAATTTCAGCACCTGCAAAGGGTGATGTTGATTTTACTACTGTCATGGGAGCAAATGATGATATGTATGATAACAAAATACATCATATTATATCAAATGCTTCGTGTACAACTAATTGCCTCGCAATGATAGTTAAAGTTTTAAGAGATAATTTCAGTTTAGAAAGTGGACATATGACAACTATTCATTCATATACAAATGATCAAAGAATTATTGATTCCCCCCATTCTGATATTCGAAGAGCAAGGGCTGGTGGACTGTCCATGATTCCTACTAGCACTGGTGCAACAAAAGCCATAGAGGAAATTTTTCCTGATTTAAAGGGGAATCTTTCTGCGATTTCTGTTAGAGTGCCAACACCGAATGTTTCCATGGTTGATTTTGTGGCAAAGATAGGAAATAAAGGTCAGTCAGCCGATTCTATAAATGACGCGTTTATAAAAGCTTCTAAATCTTCACTACTTGGTTATCTTGACATAGCTCATGAGGGGGCTGTATCTGTTGATTTGCTAAAGAATAAACATTCTGCAATATTTGATCCTTTTGGTACTAGTATAATAGGAGATGATTTCGTTAAAATTATAGCTTGGTATGATAATGAATATGGCTATTCTTCAAGGGTCTTAGATTTAGCAATAAAAGTTGGAACTTCGCTTGAATAAAAAGAAAGTGATTTCAGATTTTCCCAAGTCTTTCTATAAAAGTAAAAAAGTTTTTGTTCGTGTTGATTTTAATGTTCCAATTAACATTGAGACTGATTCTATCAGAGAGGATTATAGAATCAGGAGAGCTATACCAACAATTGATTATCTTATAGATGCAGGTGCAAAAGTTATTTTAGGCTCTCATTTAGGTAGACCAAAGGGAAAAGTTGTAAAAAATCTTTCACTTCAGATAGTCTCCAAAAGACTATCTGAATTGATTGATAAAGAAGTCGTTTTTGTAGAAGATTTTATTGAATCAAAATTAGCAGAAAAACTTGATAATCTACCTAATGGTTCTGTTATTATGCTTGAAAACTTGAGATTCCATAAAGAGGAAACAGATAATGATTCAAAATTTTCATCCTCTTTAGCCAAACTTGCTGATGTATATGTGAATGAGGCATTTGGAACGTCTCATAGAGAACATTGCTCAACTCATGGAATGGCGAAAGATTTTGAAAATAAAATTAGTGGTTTCCTTGTAGATAAAGAATTGAGTTTTGTATCTAAAATGATGAAAAAACCAGAGCACCCTTTTTTGGTTATCATTGGAGGCTCTAAAATAAAAGATAAGATTTCTGCACTTGGAAATTTACTTGATAGTGCCGATAAAATTTTAGTCGGCGGTGGTGCTGCTTATACATTTTTGAAAGCCCAAGGAGTAAGTATTGGTAAATCTATCTATGAAGAAGAAATGTTAGAATGGGTTCAAGATGTTTATGTCAAATATAAGGAAAAAATTGTTCTACCAATTGACCACGTGATTTCACAAACTTTAGATAAAACAAGCCAGTCTTTAATCACAGATGTTGATATACCAAAGGATTATATGGCTTTAGATATTGGTCCTAAAACTATTGAATTGTTCAACTCTATTATAAAAGGCCCTGGTTATATATTTTGGAATGGACCTATGGGGGTATTCGAATTTAAACAATATTCTTCCGGAACAATTCACGTAGCCCGCGCGGTCGCATTAGCAACTTGGAGAGGTGCTACATCTGTAGTAGGCGGTGGTGAGACGATTGCAGCGATAAGAAAAGCAGAAGTACTGGAATCAGAAATTTCTCATATGTCCACTGGTGGCGGTGCTTTGCTTGAATATTTAGGCGGCGGTAATTTGCCAGGTATAGAAATTTTGGATTAATAATTTATAATATCAAAATAGAATGAAAAAAAGCTCAAAAAATGATCTATCTTGGATAGAGAACCTACTAGGCAACGAAGCTAGTTACCTATTGGATCATAAATGCAGTACTATAGATTCTAAAAATATAGTAAAACCAGGCCCTGATTTTGTAGATAGAGTATTAAGTAATACTGATAGACCTAATTCTGTTTTAAGGAATTTACAAACGCTATTTAATCATGGCAGACTTGCTGGAACAGGCTACCTTTCTATATTACCCGTAGACCAGGGTGTAGAGCATTCAGCGGGAGCATCTTTTGCACCAAATCCAATATATTTTGATCCTGAAAACATTATTAAGTTAGCTATTGAAGGTGGATGTGGTGGTGTAACTTCAACATTAGGAGTCTTGGGCTCAGTGTCAAGAAAATATGCTCACAAGATACCCTTTATTTTAAAACTTAACCATAATGAATTTTTAACTTATCCAAACCAATTTGACCAAATCAAGTTTGCATCTGTAGACCAAGCATTTAATATGGGTGCTATTGGTGTGGGAGCTACAATTTATTTTGGTTCTCAAGAAAGTACAAGACAAATCCAGGAAGTATCAGAATTATTTGAGTATGCACATTCTCTTGGTATGGTAACAATTCTTTGGGCTTACTTAAGAAATTCATCATTTAAGACAGCTGAAAATGATTATCATCTAAGTGCAGATTTGACGGGCCAAGCAAACCATCTATCTTCTACTATTCAAGCCGATATTGTAAAGCAAAAGCTGGCAGAGAATAATGGGGGATTTAAGGATATTAGTTTTGGTAAAACTCATGATAAAGTTTACTCCAATCTTACAAGCTCGCATCCTATAGATTTAAACAGATATCAAGTAATCAATTGTCTTTCTGGAAGAGCTGGTCTGATTAATTCTGGTGGCGCATCTGGAGATAATGATATTGCTCAAGTTGTTAAAACAGCAATAATTAATAAGCGTTCTGGTGGTATGGGACTTATTACAGGAAGAAAAGCTTTTCAAAAGCCTATGGATGAGGGAATAAATATATTAAATGCTGTTCAAAATATTTATCTGAATAAAAAAATTAGTATTGCCTAAGAAAACAACTTGCTCTTTAAATATTTATCTACTAGTTTTACCATTTCAGAAGATCCAATAAAAATTGGTGATTTTTGGTGAATAGATTTTGGTTTAATAGTTAAAATACTTTTCCTTCCATCTGTAGCAAGACCACCTGCTTGTTCGATTATATAAGCCATCGGATTGCATTCATACATTAATCTTAGTTTTCCTTCAGGCGCATTTTTTGCTTGGGAGTATATAAATAATCCTCCTTTGAATAGACTTCTATGCAGGTCGGCTACCATTGATCCAACATAGCGAAGAGAATAAGGTCTACCAGTTTTAGGATCCTTTTGTTCGCACCATCTTATATATTCTTGTAATGCAAGAGGAAATTCAAAAAAATTCCCTTGATTTACTGAGTACATTCTAGCTTTTTCAGGTATTTGTATATTCGTCTGTGATACATAAAATTCGTTAACATGTGGATCTAAAGTAAAAGCATCTACTCCTTTACCGACAGTTAAAACATAAATCGTAGAAGAGCCATATATTATGTATCCAGCGGCAACTTGCTTTTTGCCCTCTTGGAGGAAATCTTTTACAGATATTTTTTTTGATGTTTTAGGCTTTTTTAGAACAGAGAAAATTGTTCCAACAGGAACATTTACATCTATATTGGAAGATCCATCTAATGGATCTATAAGAACTAAATAGTTCGCATTTTTAGAATTTGGATTGTTGAAAATTAGTATTTTTTCATTTTCTTCAGACACTATTCCAGCACAATTTCCTCCATTTTCTAATGATTTTATAAATAAATCATTAGCTATAAGGTCTAATTTCTTTACTTTTTCGCCGTGGGTATTTTTGGAACCTGTGTTATCACCAAGTGAACCAGTTAGAGCTCCTGTATTAAGCTCTTTACTAACTTGTCTTCCTGCAAGTTTTAGGTCCTTTAAAAGGGCAATTAATTCTCTATTTTTATCTCCGGCAAGTTTTTCTTTTAATAAGTACTGGTAAGCTGTTAATTTTTCGTTCACATTAAAATCATACACTTATATTGTTAAAAAAAAAGATAAATATCCTTTTATTTTATTAAATAAAAATGTTTCCAAATTAAAAGCATTAGTAATTATTAGTAAAAATAAATAACCTAATGTAAATCCTAAAAACAATCCAGTCATCAGACCAAATAATCTATTTAAAATAGATAGCCTAAGACTTGAAAGTATTGCTTCAATAAGAAAGAAAAATAATTTAGATAATAAGTATATTCCTAAGTATAGTAAAACGCTAGAAGCAAGAAAGGAACCTGTACCGCTATAAAAACTAAATTCAGAAACTAATTTTGAATTAAATTCAGACGCGCCGATATATGATATAAATAATGGTATTAGTAAGCAAAATAGCTTAGAGAAAGACTTAACAACTCCAAAATAAAGACCACCAATAGAAAATGTCAAAACTATAAATACAAATATATAATCATATATAACCATAATAGATATATTATATTATTTTATGCTTTTTTGACTTATTTCTTATTTCTGATAACTTAGAAAAGTGGATTCTTCTTTAATTAAAAAGCCTATTTTAAATCATCTTGATCGAGTTGAATCATTGCTAAATGATGAAGTTTCAAGTGATATTAAGATATCATTTGATGTTATAAAGCATTTGATAAACAAACCAGGAAAAAGACTTCGGCCATCAATTGTAATATTATCAGCGCTTGTACTAGGAAAAAGAATCAATAAAAAGATACTATCCGCGGCCGCTTCGGTAGAACTACTTCATAATGCCTCTCTGATTCATGATGATATAGTGGATCAGGCTGAGATAAGAAGAGGATTAAAATCCGCAAATAAAATTTGGGGTGACCATGCAACTGTTTTAGTGGGAGACTTTCTTCTTGCACGGTCTCTTTTTCTAGTTAACAAGTGTAATTCAAATGATGTTATGAGCTCTGTAACAAATGCTGCATCAGAGCTAGCAAGTGGTCAAATACTAGATATCATGATTTCTAAGAGACTCATAGATTATAATGAAAATATATATTATAAGATGATAAAGTTAAAAACAGCCTCTCTTATTTCGTCATCTGCTGAAGTAGGAGCGTTACTTTCGACAAATAATTCATTGAAAGTTAAAAAGTTAAAAACTTATGGGATAAATCTTGGAATATCTTATCAACTTGTAGATGATGCATTGGATTTAAGAGGGAGTTCTAAAAAAATGGGTAAGAATACAATGGAAGATATAAAAGAAGGAAAAGTCACTCTACCTCTATTAATTGCATTAAAAAAAGCACCTATTAAAGAAAAAAAAATTATAACTGCAATCTTAAATAAGAAAAATTTTGATAGAAAGAATTTAGATATTCTGTATAATTTTGTATTGGATAATAATGCGATTGAAGAAACTTTAAAGACTGCAAGTGACTATAGTTCTAAGGCAATCTCAGCAATTCAATCTTTAGATGAAAGTAAGTATAAAGATTCTTTGATAGCTTTAGCGAGGGAGAATATAATTAGGATATCTTAAGTATGAAAAAAATTGACTGGGAAAGTAAACATAAAGAGAAGCTAATAGAAAGAAGAAGTGAATTTCAAACTACGTCCAATATTAAGATAGAAAGATTCTATACTAGCCAGGACATATCAAAGAATATAGATGAGAAGAATTCTCTTCCTGGTGAATTTCCCTTTACAAGAGGTGTTCAACCAACAATGTATAGAGGAAGATTCTGGACTATGCGTCAATATGCTGGTTTCGGGTCTGCTAAAGAAACTAATGAAAGATTTAAATATTTACTAGATAAAGGTCAAACAGGTCTTAGTGTTGCATTTGATCTTCCAACCCAAATGGGGTATGACTCTGATGCACCTGTAAGCAAAGGCGAGGTAGGTAAAGTTGGAGTTGCAATTGATTCATTGAAAGACATAGAAATCTTATTTGATGGAATACCCTTAGATAAAGTATCAACTTCTATGACTATAAATGCTACGGCATCAATGCTTTTAGCGATGTATATCGTTGCCGCAGAGAAACAAGGTGTTTCGGCAGATAAGATAATGGGAACAACTCAGAATGACCTGTTAAAAGAGTTTATCGCAAGAGGTACCTATGCTTTTCCACCAAACCCATCTGTTCAAATTAGTGTTGATTTAATGGAATATTGCAAGGATTATGTACCAAAATGGAATCCAATAAGTGTCAGTGGATATCATATAAGAGAAGCTGGATCAACTGCAGTTCAAGAGGTAGCATTTATGTTAGCTGACGCAATTGAGTATCTTGAAATTGCAAAGAATAGAAAGCTTGATATAGATGGAATTTGTAAAAGAGTATCTTTCTTTTTTGCGGTTCATGGTAACTTTTTCGAAGAAATTTCTAAGTATAGGGCGGCTAGAAGAATATGGGCAAATATATTAAGAAAAGATTTTGGTGTAATGGATGATAATGCTTGTAAATTTAGGACTCATTCTCAAACAGGCGGTGTTACTCTTACGGCTCAGCAACCATTAAACAACATTGTTAGAACAGCTATGCAAGCTATGGCTGCGGTTTTGGGTGGCACACAATCACTTCATACAAATTCCTTTGATGAAGCCTTAGGGCTTCCTACAGAAGAGTCAGCAACTATAGCACTAAGGACTCAGCAAATTATTGCGCATGAATGTGAAGTTGCAAATACTATTGATCCATTTGCCGGTTCATACTTTATAGAGAACCTCACAGATCAAATTGAAGAAAAAGTATATGAATATTTAAATATCATTAAAGATAAGGGCGGGATGGTTAAGTGTATTGAGGATAATTATATTCAAAGTGAAATTGAGAACGCTGCCTACGATTTTCAGATTGAATTAGAAAAAAAAGATAGAGTAATTGTTGGTGTCAATGATTTTAAAGCAGATGAAGAAGAAGTCCCTCCTATTCAAGGTATTGATAAAAACCTAGAAAAAAATCAGAATGAAAGTTTAAAAGTATTGCGAAACCAAAGAGATAATGAAAAAGTTAAAAATTGTCTTAACTTGTTAACTAAGGCTGCAGAAAATAGTGAAAATATAATGCCATATATTTTAGACGCAGTAAGAGAATATTGTACTATTGGTGAGATGACTCATGCCCTTGAACAAGTTCATGGAAGATATAAGGGTTCAATTTAATTCCTTGCTCATTAGTAACGCATTTTGATTATCAAATTTATAGTATTTTTTTCTAATACCATCCTTCTTGTAAAACAATTTTTTATAAAAGTTAATTGCAGAAAAATTATTTTCAGCAACCTCTAAAGTAATCTTTCTCTTTTTTTTTAAATATGCAATATTTTCTAATTCCTTCATAAGTTTTTCACCCACCTTGTTTCTTCTTTCTGACTTTATTACACCCACACGCTCAATTTCTATAAAATCAACATAAATTCTGGAAAAGATGTATGCGATAATTCTAGAATCTTGAATAACAGCTAAATTTATAGCTTCTAAATTTTTTATTTGATTTTGAATTATCTTTGATGACCAACTATCATCAAATATTTTTTTTTCTAAGCCAATAATTTCAATTAAATCATTAAAAACTATTTTTCTAATTGTATCCATGAATATATAATATTATCTATTAAATTTATGAAACAAGCATTAGTTATTTTAAGTGGAGGCCAAGATTCTATTACATGTCTTTTTTGGGCAATTAGCAATGGCTATAACTGCTCAGCCTTAACTTTTGATTATGATCAATTACATAATATAGAAATTGAGTCAGCAAAAAAAGCGGCACAAATAGCTGGAATAAAAAACCATGAGATATCTACTATTGGACCGCTTTTTTCGGGTAATTCCCCTTTGACAAATAAGAGCATGGAACTTGAGCAATATTCGAATTTGGCAGATGTAAGTCCAGGCATACAAAAAACGTTTGTCCCTGGACGTAATTTATTGTTTTTGTCTTTAGCCGCAAATAAAGCTTATTCAATGAACATAGACACTATGATAACGGGCATATGTCAAGAGGATTTTGGTGGATACCCTGATTGTAGAAGCGATTTTATAAAAAGTCTTGAAGAAACAATTAAGCTAGGCATGGAAAAGGAGATAAAAATCTTAACACCTTTGATGGACATGAAAAAATCAGAGATTGTTATGATGGCCAAAAACCTACCAAAAGAATGTTGGGAAGCTCTATCTTTTTCACATACCAGCTATGATGGTAAATATCCTCCTACATCAAATGATCACGCTAACCTTTTAAGGGCAAGAGGTTTCGAAGAGGCTGGTTTACCTGATCCATTGGTAGAAAGAGCAGTAGCAGAAAATTTGATGGAATTACCCAAGACGAGAAATTATGAAAATCAAGATTAATGAAATTTTTTTTTCTTTACAAGGAGAAGGCTTGCAAGTTGGAGTACCAACTATCTTTATACGTCTCTTTGGATGTAGTTTGAGATGCTCTTGGTGCGATTCGATGTATTCAGTCGAAGGTGATGATTATAATGAATTAAATACTGATGAATTATTAAATATAATTGAAAAAATTGAATGTAAAAATATTTGTATAACAGGTGGAGAACCATTAGAGCAAAAACTTCAACTTGAAAATTTGACTAATATATTACTAGATAGAAATTATAAGATTTTATTAGAAACCGCTGGGCATATTAAACCTATTGAAATATTTAAAAACCCCAATGTAATTATTAGTATGGACTGCAAGTGTCCTAGTTCAAATATGCAAAAAAAGACTAATGTAAAATATTTAAAAGCTCTTGAGAGTAAAGATCAAATTAAATTTGTAATTAATGATATTGTAGATTATGAATATGCCAGAGATTTTGTCACTAGCAATAATTTGAGGGCCAAGATAGTTTTTCAACCGGTTTTTGGTTCAGATCTTAAGGATTTAGCTAATTTAGTTCTTAGAGATAAGTTGTTAGTTAGGGTTGTTCCTCAGCTACATAAAATAATATGGGGAGATATACGGGGTGTATAATTAATAATACTGTAATTCTCCTAGATAAGAACTTTTATAAAAAAGGACAAATTGAGAAGCTTTTAAGCTATGAAACACGCCCTAATATTAGCAGTTTCAGGTCTGATAGTTCAATTAGAGACAGGTTCCTCAAGGATTTTCGAAATATTATGAAACAAGCAGGCCCTTTAGAGCTATCTTCCGATTATAAAAAAGTTTTACAAATCGAAAAAAATTCAGAAATTATAGGAGTTATAAATTTGAATATAGATGGAATCCTTAAGCTCAACGGAGCTCAAAAACTAATAGAACTTGAAGGAAATATTAGTTGGTTCTATTGTTCAGAATGTGGAATGGACAAGGATTCTAATTTAATTGTGGAGGACGACAAAGAATTTAATTGTAATTCATGTGGAAAAAACATTCTTAAGCCTAGTATCCCTTTTATAGGACAAGAGTTTTCACAATGGGACCTTAAAGACTCCTGGATGATGTTAAACTCTTGCGATAATCTAATAATTTTTGCTGACAATTTTCTCTCACCTGTTACCATTTCTTTTATAGATATTGTTGAAAAAAGGATGAAAAATACAAAAATTGTATGCTCGGAATTATTAGATAGCACATTGAATGATTTTCCAAATAATAATATCAGTTTTATATATGAGTCCAATGAGTCTTATTTGAATATACTTATGAATACATATGGAGATAGTTTAGTTTGAAAATAAGATTAGTAAGTTTTTCTAAGCCCACAGAAGAGTTTTTAGGTGATGGAGTATCTAATGTTCAGGAGTTAATTGCTTTTTGTGCTAGAGTTTCTAATCCATCAAATCAAGTTAATAATGAAACAAGTGAAAAGTTAATAAGCTACTTAATTAAAAATAAACACTGGTCACCTTTGGAGATGGTTAGTGCATGCATTGAAATTGAGACAACAAGGGATATTGCGAGACAGATATTGCGTCATAGATCTTTTAGTTTTCAGGAGTTCAGCCAAAGGTATGCAGATCCAACAAAAGATTTATCCTTTGTTACAAGAGATGCAAGATTGCAAGATAAAAAGAATAGGCAGAATTCTTTAGAGTCTAACGATCCAGATTTAGCCAAGGAGTGGAATAAGAAGCAAGAGAAACTTATAGATTTAGCAAAAGACACATATGTCTGGGCGATTAATCAAGGAATTGCTAAAGAGCAAGCTAGATCAGTTTTGCCAGAGGGCAATACTGTTAGTAGGATGTATATGAACGGAACATTGAGAAGTTGGGTCCACTATATTGAGCTTAGAAGCTCTAATGGTACCCAAAAAGAACATATGGATATAGCAATTGCAATTGCGAGCGTAATTAGTGATATTTTTCCAATGGCAAAGAATCTAATAAGTAAGACTTAACTATTTAAACTTATAATTTCAATTCCATCCTTTTTTATTAGCTCAAGATTTTCGTTGTCAGGAAGCTCAAAAGTTATAATTTTTTTTATTTTTGATCCAGTAAATTCTGAGAAACCAATTTTGTTCATATAGCAAATATTGATTAATTCTTTCAGACTAACACTATCTATTATTAGATTCGAAGGCATTATCTCATTAACATTCTCAATAAATGAATTGAGTGAATTATTATTTGTAAATTTATTTTTAAATTTAATAAATAGTAAGTTTAAAACTTTTGAAAAAATATCCTTTTTAAGATATAAAGACGCGCAGAATTCATTTTCATTTATTATATTAAATGTTGATTCGTTTTTTCTGGCAAAATCATTTATATCTTCAATTGTGTAGGTTTTAATAGAATTTGATTCCAAGAAGGAAATTGTCTTGGATAGATTGATTTTAATTTCCTTATCTATTTTTGTGTCTTTTTTTGATAACAAGCCAATTTTATAAATATTTTGTAGTGATATTGAATTAGAACTAGATTCTTTAGTTTTTTTAAAATTTTGTATACTAATAATAATCTTATTTTTCGTTAAATTTTGTAAAATGTGGTTGTCATTTATATCAAGAATTGTATCAACTAATATAATATCAAAGTCTAAATTGAACTGCACATCTAGAAGTCTGGATTTGCTTGCAAAATTAAGTGAGCAGCCTAAGTTAATTAGGCAACATTCAAGAACATAAGAGTCGATACAGTTTGCTGATAAGCTAAGAACTTTTCTATTAATAAGTTTATTTTTAGTAAGATATGAATTTACATACTCAATGTTTGAATATATATCATTGAAAGTTATCTGCTTCCAATTCATTCCATCCAAAGTTTGGTGGGCTAGCCTTGAGCCATTTTCTTTTAGCAGTATTTTTAGTGCACTTATATTCATATTAAGGTTTGTTTAAACTAGATTTTGTCTATAGTATACTTTAGAAGCAATTAATGCAATATAGCAATATGAAACTTATTGATAAACCAACCGAAGATAATTCAAAATTTAAAGGGGCAAAATTTGTTGTAAACGAGCTTGAATCAAATGGCCATGCCGCATTTATAGTTGGTGGAGCGGTTCGAGACTTATATATGGGAATAGAACCAAGTGAGTTTGATATCTCTACCTCAGCTACACCTAAAGAAATCGAAAATATTTTCAAGAAAACAAAACCTGTTGGCCAATCTTTTGGAGTTATTCTGGTAATTATTGATAATCTTTTTTTTGAAGTTGCTACTTTTAGAGAGGATATGAATTATATTGATGGGAGACATCCTGAAGACGTTAAATATACAAAGGATCCTGAAATTGATATTAAAAGGAGGGACTTTACTGTAAATGGTCTTATGCTTAACCCAAATACTTTCGAAATAGTTGATTTTTGCAGGGGTTGTGAAGATATAGATAGTAAAATTCTTAGAACAATTGGTAATCCAGCAGAGAGATTTTCTGAGGACCATTTAAGAATATTGAGGGCAATTAGATTTTCTAACAAATATGATTTAAAGATTGATAAGGAAACAGAAAAGCAAATCATTAAAATGTCAGAAAAAATTCTCAATGTAAGCATTGAAAGGGTAAGAGAGGAATTTGTAAAAATTATAACAAATAAGAATCCTGGAAGAGGTATTAAAATTTTAAGTGATTATGGAATACTAAAATATATAATTCCAGAAATTGAAGAATTAAAGGGAGTAGATCAACCAGTAGAGTTTCATCCAGAAGGAGACGTCTTTGTTCATACTTGTTTAGTTTTAGATAAACTAACCGATGATGTGCCCGTTGATCCTACTTTAGCTTTAGGAGCACTTCTTCACGATATAGGGAAGCCCAAAACCTACACAAAAACGGATAGAGTAAGATTTAATCGTCATGAATATGTTGGAGCTGCAATGTCGGAGAGAATTTGTAAGAATTTAAAATTTTCTAATAAGCAAATATCAGATATTAAATCACTTGTTAGCGAACATATGAAGTTTGGGAATATAAAAAATATGAAAAAAAGCACTTTTAAGAGGTTCATATCAATTGATAATTTTGATTTACATTTAAAGCTACATAAGGCCGATTGTTTAGCTAGTCATGGAGATTTAAGCCTCTTGCAGTTCACTATGGAAAAAATTGAGGAACTCAAGAGTGAACCTATAAAGCCAAGCCCTATAATTAATGGTGATGACTTAATTAGCTTAGGATTGAAGCCTGGGCCAAAGTTTAAGAAAATATTATCGGAAGCCTTTGACGAACAACTAGAGGGAAATATTTTAAATTGGGAGGAGGGGATTAGTTTTGTCAAAAAGCTAATTAAAAAATTATGAAGGTAAATTTAATCAAACAAAATAACTTTGGTTCTCTAAGAAATCTTGAATTATCTACTAGTACATTATCTTCATTAAAAGAGAATGATATATTGGTTGAGGTTTATTGTTGTGGAATAAGCTTTGCTGATGTTTTAGCTGTTGAGGGAAAATATCAAGATACTCCACCATTGCCTTTTACACCAGGGCTAGAAATTTCTGGAGTGATTTTAGACATAGGAAGCAAGGTCAAGAATTTTAGAATAGGAGACGAGGTCATAGCTTTATCTAAATGGGGAGGTTTTGCCGATAAAGTAATTATTAATGAGAATTTTGTTGTAAGTAAATTAAAAAAAATGCCTTTTGACTTAGCGGCTTGCATGACTATTAATTATGGAACTTCATATTATGCATTAATTGAAAGAGCTAAGATAAAACCAAAAGATAAAATTTTAATTTTGGGGGCATCCGGTGGTATTGGCTTATCGGCTATTGAGATTTGTAAAGCAATAGGATGTGAAGTTACTGCGATGGCTTCATCAGAGGATAAATTATTAGCATGTAAGGAGTATGGAGCAGATAACTTAGTTTTAACAAAAAAGGATAATCTTAGAGATTCTTTAAAGGATTTCAAAGAAATAACCTTTGATATCATCTATGATACAGTCGGAGGAACATACACTAATGATTCATTAAGATTCATTGCTTGGGAAGGAAAATTGCTTATTATGGGTTTTGCATCTGGTGATATTTCAAGTATACAAACAAATAAGGTTTTACTAAAAGGTTGCGATATAATTGGAATATTTTGGGGACCCTTTGCCAGAGGAAATAAAAATTTTAATTTAAATTGTCTTAAAGGTGTTAGTGATTTATACAACAAGAAGCTTATAAAATTATCAAAACCTTCAATGTTCCATATTTCTGAATTCCTCATACCACTAGAAAAAATAAAAGAAAGAAAATCCATTGGTAAACTTTGTCTGTATACCGACTCATATAAAGGAAGACAAGAATAGCTCGCCTTCCTTTAACTCTATAAGCTTACCTATATTTTACTTTGTAATAAGAATGTTATAGCAAGAGCATAAATAACTAATGATTCAATCAGAGCCAAACCAATAATCATTGGTGTTTGTATTTGACCAGCAGCTCCAGGATTTCTACCAATAGCATTTAATGCAGCATCCATAGTTTTTCCTTGCCCAATAGCGCCACCTGCAGCAGCAAGACCTATTCCTAATCCAGCTCCAAGGGCAAGACCAGAAATCGCTTCACCGTCTGAAGCAGCATAAACTTCTGGCGTAAAAAGAAAAAGTACAGCCAACATGCTAAATGCAAAAATTGTAAATCTCTTCATTATATTCCTCCTTATATTTAATGATCATGACTTGTTGAAAGTGATATATATATACTTGATAAAATAGTAAAAATAAAAGCTTGTAAAAAAGAAACAAAAACACCCAAACCTATAAATATTGCTGGAACAATGTAAGGTGTTAAATTAGAAAAAATCTGCAGAACTAAGTGATCCCCAAACATATTCCAAAAAAGTCTTAAAGAAAGAGATGCAGGCCTAACTAGGTGACTAACAACTTCAATAAATATCATTAAAGGGGCTAAATATAAAACTGGTCCCATAAAATGTTTTAAATAACCTGCACCATGTTCTTTAAATCCTAGATAATTGTATGTAAAAAATATAACAAGAGACATTGCTAAAGTAGAATTAAGATTCTGAGTTGCGGGATAAAAACCTGGAAAAACACCTAAAAGGTTTGAAAAAAATATAAAAAGAAAAGAACCACCCAATAAAGGTAGAAATTTCTTTGCTTTTTCTTCGCTACCAAATATTCCAGTAAGCAAATCTAATAAAAAGTCGAGCGCAAGGAACTCAAAAAAGTTTGTTAAGCTAAATTTTTCTGAAGGAACTATTGAATTATTATTAGAACAATGTTTCTTTATCTTTAGTGATACTGCAATCAAAATTAGTACGACAATTCCTGATCCAACAATATGATCAAAATCATTTACACCTATAAGTTCTGTCCATTGAGCATGTTCTAGAGCTGCACTCATATATTATTTTCCTTGATTTAGTAGAATAAACACAATTAAAATTACACTAAAACCTGTCAAAAATCCAATTAAATCTATTGATAGATTTCTTAGAAGAAAAATAGCAATACCAGCCAATAACGTAATTTTTAAGATTGTCAGAATAAACATAAAGGCCTTTGTTTTTTGAGCTCTTGTAAAGAATTTAGCTATGATTTCAGTACTTTTTATATTGAAATAACTTAGAATTATTCCAAAAAAAATACCTTGAATAAATAGTTCTTCTAGATAAAGAAAGAGAAGATACGAGAGTATCATTAAGTTTATAGAAACAAGATTAAATAGACTATTTTTGCTTGTCATTATCTTTATTAAGCCTTTTAAGTAACTTAAACATTAGGCTAAATCCTCCAATCGAACCAATAATTACACCAATGATTGTGAAAATTGGCAATGTATCAAAATATAAATCAAGTTTATTACCTAAGAAAATCCCAGCTAGAATAAGGATTGCTAGCTCCGATCCTATTACAATGAACTTAATCCACAGAGTATTTCTTTTCAAATTTAATATAACCCTAATGATTTGAACGCTTTTTTCAATTCATTTATAGTTAAGATTATATCATTTTTTGAATGAGAGTCTGATATAAACATTGCTTCAAATTGTGATGGCGGAATCATAATTCCTGATGAAAGTAATTTTTTAAAAACTTTACCGTACATTTTAAAATCGCACTTTAATACATCTTGGTAATTATTTACAAATTTTTCTTTAGTTATAAAGAATGTCAAAAGAGATCCAAGCTGATTTATAGTTACATTTTTAAGTTTTAATTTATTTAACTCATCCTTGATAACATTGGCTTTCTTCTCCAATCTATCATATATTTTTCCATTATCTTGGGATAATAATCGAATTGTTTTAATTCCTGCAGCTACAGCAACAGGGTTTCCTGATAATGTTCCAGCTTGATAGACAGGACCAGTAGGAGAAACCATGGTCATTATATCCTTCCTACCACCAAAGGCGCCAATAGGAAACCCTCCCCCAATAATCTTTCCTATGCAAGTTATATCTGGGTTTAAACCGTAAAATCCCTGGGCACCTCCAATAGATAATCTAAACCCAGAAATTACTTCATCAAATATGACTAATGATTTATTGCTATGTGCTAAATCAAGAACTTGTTTTAAGAATCTATTTTTTGGTAATACTAGACCCATATTTGCAGGAACGGGCTCTATAACAATTGCCGCAACACTATTCTTATTTTTTCTGAATAGTTTCTCGACTTGTTCAATATTATTAAATTCAGCAATAAGTGTATTTTTAGTAAAATCCTTTGGGACTCCCGGCGATGAAGGTGATCCAAAAGTGCTAAGGCCGGAGCCAGCTTTTACTAAAAGATGATCCACATGTCCATGATAGCAGCCCTCAAATTTAATAATTTTATCTTTTCTAGTAAACCCTCTGGCCAGCCTTATTGCGCTCATTGTCGCCTCTGTGCCAGAGCTTGTTAATCTAACCATCTGCATTGAGGGAATTTTCTCTTTAATTAGCTCTGCAAGCTCAATTTCATTTGCATGACATGCTCCAAATGTGGTCCCATTTTTTATGGCCTTAATAGCTGCCTGTGATATCTCCTTTTTTGAATGTCCAAAAATCAGCGGACCAAAGGAATTTATGTAATCAATATATTTATTATTATCTTCATCGTACAAGTAAGCACCTTTAGCTTTTTTTATATAAACAGGGGTCGAATTTACAGCATTAAAAGATCTTACAGGGCTATTTACACCTCCAGGCATAACTTTTCTTGCATTTTTGAACATTGATTTAGAATTAATAGTTTTTTTCTTCACATGTTAAACAAAACCTAAAATTATAATATGTCAAGGAAAGATACTAATAATTTTATTTAATTTATACTTATGGTATAAAAAATAACAAAATGAATAAGATTAAAATTTTATCACCAGCAAAGATTAACCTAGATTTAATTGTTCTTAATAAAAGAAACGATAATTATCATAATATTAGCTCTTTAATGCAACCAATCAGCTTGTATGATGAAATTGAAATAAAAGTTTCAGATAGCAAAAATGTGCTTAATCTTCAATTTCCAAATGAAATAGCTGACTTTGAAGAAAACTTAATTACTAAGGCAGCATTAAAATTTATCGATTACTTTAGCATAAGTAGTCACCTAAATATTTCGGTAAAGAAAAGAATACCAGTTGGTGCAGGAATGGGTGGAGGGAGTAGCAATGCGGCTTCCACTTTAATAGCACTTTCTAAGCTTTTTTCTATAGATAATTTTGATGCATTAAAAGGAATTGCTATTGAATTAGGCTCTGATGTTCCCTTTTTTCTTTACTCAAGGACTGCGAGAGTAGGGGGTAGGGGAGAAATAGTCGAGCCATATAATATTAATGAGAAAATAAAATATTTATTAATTTTTCCTAATATAATTTCTGAGACAAAATTAATTTACAGTCTTCTCGACGAAAATTATGATTTATTGAAAAAAGATATAATAAACCCTTATTTAAAGAAACTTGCTTTCATAAATGGGAAAGACTTCATATTAGAGAACACATTTACCCCTTTGTTAATTGAACAAAATCAAAAATACCTGGATATATTTAAGATTTTGGAAAATTTGGATTTTGATGCTTACTCAATTTCAGGGACTGGATCTACTATTTTTTGTGTTTTAGATAGTAAAAAAAATTATTTGGAATCTATCAAGTATTTGGAATCAAATGAAGATTTTTCTACCATGGTTGCAGAATCATTTGAAGGATGGCATTTCTCGTTTGATTGAAATTACAAAATTTTTCTGTATTCTCTTATAAATTGGCCCGTCGTCTAATGGCAGGACTCTTGGTTTTGGTCCAAGCAATGGAGGTTCGAATCCTTCCGGGCCAGTTTTTAGGTACATTTTTTGCCATATACTTATTAATTTAAAAATTGTATAATTAGGTCGATTTAATTTTGTACAAGAAAAGGTTGTAATATGAGCTCCAACGAACATGATACTTATGATTCAGAAAAGGAAGATTCCGCTAATAATGACTTAGATGATAAGGCTTTATTGGAAGAATATCAAAAAACTACTTTAAAGGGCGCAGGAAAAACAAAAAAGAAAGACTGGGTGCCTGATGAACAATACAGGCTACTTTACGTATATTTCAAGGATATGTCTCTTGAGCCTTTATTGAAGTCAAAGCAGGAAGTTGAAGTTTCAGCAAAGATTAAAAAATCTGAGCTTCACGCATTAAATTACACTGAATTACTAAATCAAGTAACCTCATCAAAAATAACTGCAACTCAAAAGAAAAAGCTACTTTCACTTAAAGGTGGTCAAAAAAGAAGAATTGCAGAAGTCGAAGGCTATATTAAAGCATATACTAATCTAGCAAATGCCTTAAAGGAAAGATTTGTTAAAGCAAATCTTAGACTTGTAGTTAGTATTGCTAAGAGATATATAGGTAGAGGATTGGCTCTACAAGATTTAATTCAAGAAGGAAATGTTGGATTAATGAGAGCTGTTGAAAGATTTGATCATACTAAAGGATTTAAATTTTCAACGTATGCGTCTTGGTGGATCCACCAGGCTATCTCACGTGCCTTACTGGATCAAACAAGGACAATTAGAGTTCCAGTTTATGTATTAGAGCAAGCTAGTAAAGTTTTCAAAGCAAGTACTGCTTTACAAAAAGATTTGGGTAGAAAGCCCACACCCTCAGAAATTGCTGAGAAAGTTGGTATTTCTATTGATGGTGTAAAAAGGATACTAGAATCAACTAATGAAGTTATACAGCTAGATACACCGGTATTTGATGGAGAGAAGGCAACATTGCTTGATTTTATTCCTGATGAAGGCTCCCCGGTTCCTGACAAAATAGTTGCAGAAAGCTCTTTGACTGAAAGAATCAAAGGAGCACTTAAAGCTTTAACTCCTAGGGAAGAAGAAATAATTAAGATGAGATTTGGTATCGACATGGAAAGTACATATACTTTGGATGAAATAGGTAAAAAGTTTGATTTGACCAGAGAACGAATTAGGCAGATAGAGAAAAAGGCTTTAGAAAAATTGGCGAAATCTGATGTAGGTGAAGTATTAAAGAGCTTCTTAGAATAGGACTTTCTTTATGAATAAGATTAAATTTGGTTTAGTTCCCCCAATGCCAGGCGCCGATTCCCAAGGACTAATTGAATTTTGTATCAAAGCTGATCAGATGGGCTTTGATAGTCTATGGTTTCCTGATCATCTTGCATTTATTGCCCCAAGCCCGGCTTATGAAGCATGGACAATCGCAGCATCAATTGCACAGCTAACTAAGAATATAATTATTGGCTCAACTTCTGATCCACATAGAAATCACCCTGCTGTTTTTGCGCAAAGGCTAGCAACTGTAGATCATATTTCCAAAGGAAGAGTCGCATTAGGTTTGGGGGTAGGCGAATCAATGAATACTGATGCATATGGTATCCCTTGGGATAAGCCTTTTGAGAGAATGATTGAAGCAGTGGACGTAATGAAACTTCTTTGGTCTACAAAAGAAACTGTTGACTATAAGGGAAATTTCTTTAATTTGGAGAAAGCTTCCCTGTTGTTAAATCTCTACAATGATAGAGAAAGCATACCTTTTTATTATGCAACACATACTGACAAAGGATTAGACTTAATTGGTAAATCTGGCGATGGTTGGATGCCTATAGACCTTACACCTAATTTATACAAGGAGTCATTAGATAAGATTGAAACTTCAGCAATTAATTCTGGCAGAACTTTAGACGATATAGATTCAACTTTATGGGTTTTTACCTCTGTTGGAGAGAATGAAGATGAAGCTTACAAGACTCTTGAGCCCTTTAGGTATGTTTGCATAATGCAGGACCAACTTAAAAAGGCAGGTTATGATATTGATATTCCTGATGAATACAAAGGTTTAAACTATTTTAATATCACACCTACCGATGAGGAAAAGAAACAGAGATTTAGAGATATGGGTAAGTTTTTCCCTAGGGAAGCAGTGATAGATTTTACAATTACAGGTTCAAAGAAAGCTTGTATTGATAAGATTGAAAATTATATAGAAAAAGGTGTCAAGCATTTTGTACTTTTCCATTACTTTAGTCCTAATCCTGATTTAGCAATGGAAACTTATGCTAAAGAAATAATCCCTTACTTTAATTCTTAGTTTGAATTTTTACCTCGCTAAAGTTAATTATTCCCATTTTAGAAAAATTTAATTCTTTTATTTTTTTACTTTTAAGATAGATTTGATTTGATATAAATAAAGGAATAATAACATTTTGATTATAAAGCAACCTTTCTTGTGCTTCGATGTATAAAGTTTCACGTGCTAGTTTAGATGTTTCGTAAGATGCTGAATTTATTTTTTCGTCATATTGATTGTCACACCATCCAGTTTCATTATTCCCTCCGTTACAAGTGAATATGTTCATAAAGTTATGTGGGTCAGGATAATCTGCTGCCCATCCTGCTCTAAACATGTGTGGCCTATCAATATCAAGCGTAATTAGATAAATCTTCCATTCTAGGCCTTGCATTTCTACTTTAATTCCCAGATTTTCCATCCACATTGTCTGAAGCAATTCTGCGATTATTCTATTATTCCCACTTTCAGGAAATAAGAATTTTATTTTAGGAAACTTTTTTCTGTCTTTATACCCATTTTCATCTAGAATTTTATTGGCCAAATTCTTATCATATCTGGGTGAATTATTATGGATGCTGCCTATTAATCCAGGTGGAATCCAAGATTCTGTTTTAATCACAGTATTATGTAAAACTTTTTCAAAAATAGATTTATCAATAGATAGAGCAAAAGCTTCTCGAACTTTTTTATTATCAAACGGATACTTCTGAACATTAAATCCAATATAATTATTTCTAAATTGTGATTCAAAATTTAAAAGTTTTTTTGAGATGAGATAGGGAATTTCAAGTAATGGTATACCACTTCCATCAACTATATCTAAGTTACCGTTTTCAAACATGGCTAAGGATGAGGATGGGTTATCGTTCATTAATAATAAAACAGAATTGTCATCCTTCTTTTTAGGATTTAACAGTATGTAATCATGGCTAGCCCATTCAGCTAACGTGTATTTACCAAGTGTTGTAATATTATTTGGCTGTACCCATTCCTGTTGGTATTTTTCTATTTTTTCAGCTCTGATAGGGAATGTTGACATAAAACTTAAAAGACTCATAAAATATGATTTATTTTCCGTCAAATGAATTTTAATGGTTTTTTTATCAAGCGCCTTGGCACCAACCAGGCTAAAATCCTTAATCGTTCCAAGGTTATACTCTTTTGCATTTTTAATGTCGTATAAAAAGTAAGCATAGTCGGCACCCGTATTTGGATTTAAGAGCCTTTCCCAAGAATCTATAAACTGCTTGGCGGTAAGATTTTCTCCATCTGACCATTTAATATTATTTTTTAGCTTTATTGTTATAGATTTTTCTTTCTTATTAACTTCCCAGGATTCTGCAAGGTTAGCCTCTAACTCTAGATTATTATTAAACTTTGTGAGCCCACTCATTATATTATTAATTATCTGAAAAGAGGAGCTATCAGTTGCTAGGTTCCAATCTAACGTACCAGGCTCACTTCCAATATTAATTCTAATTTGTTTTGATAATCCAGTATTTATACTTAATGAAAAAAATAGGATGATTAATAGAAAACTTTTCAACTTATAAGTAATATTATTATTTTTTGTCTTCTGATTCAACTGTTAATATGTGTGCACCCAAATCAAGAGTATCCCCTTCTTTAACACTGATATCAGTTATTTTTCCATCAATTGTGGTTTTAAGTTCACTCTCCATTTTCATAGCTTCAACAACTACAACACCATCTCCTTCTGAAACTGAATCACCAACTGATTTGAGGAGTTTGACAACCCTTCCAGGCATTGGAGCTGCTATTTTATCAATTCCCGATGTATTTTCGCTTCCAGCTTTATCTCTTTGTGATGGAATTTCGTAACTAAAAAGCTCACCCTTGAAAAATAGATCAATCTTTTTTCCTTCTTTTTGGATAGCAATGGTATAAGTTGAACCATCACATATTAGTGAAAACAAATTCGAATCTATTTTAATTAGTTCAGCTGAATATTTTTTTTCATCAAGTAATATTTGAAAGTTATTATTTTTTTCTATCAACTCAAAAGAGATTAATTTTTTATTAATTTTGAGACTATATTTCATTTTAATATTTTCAATTTCTAGAACATGGAGTTTCTTGAAACACTTGATCTCCTAGCTATATATTTCCAAGGTGTAAATCTCGGATCTCTTGAAGTATTCTCTATTCCAGTTGCTCCATGTATTACTATGGCAGAAGCAACTGTTGCTATATCACTATTTTCTTTTGGAATTTTTAATAATTTTTTATGTTTTTCAATAAAGCCTGTATCAAGCTTCCCTGATATGAAATCTTTATCATCCATTAGCCTAACGAGGAATCCTAGGTTTGTCCTAACTCCAAGAACAATATATTCTGCTAGAGCACGTGACATTCTCTTTATTGCACTGTCTCTGTCTTCAGACCAAACAATTAACTTGGAAAGCATTGGATCATAGAAAGTAGTAACTTTATATCCATTGAAAAGAGAAGAATCATCTCTAACACCTGGCCCTTGTGGCGATTTAACATATGAAATTGTTCCTGGTGTAGGAAGGAAGTTGTTATCAGGGTCTTCTGCACAAACTCTGCATTCAATTGCATGACCTTTTCTTTCAATATCCTTTTGTTTAAAACTTAATTTATGACCATATGAAACTCTGATCATCTCCTTAACAATATCAATACCAGTAATCATTTCTGTTATTGGATGCTCTACTTGAACTCGTGTATTCATCTCTAGAAAATAAAAGTTCTCTTTTTGATCCATAATAAATTCAACAGTGCCAGCCCCTGAGTAAGAAACTTTTTTTGCTAGATTTACAGCAATTTCTCCCATTTTTTTTCTTGTTTTTTCACTTACTCCGGGAGAAGGAGCCTCTTCAACTACTTTCTGGTGTCTTCTTTGAATTGAACATTCTCTCTCAAAAAGATGAACAACATTTCCTTTTTTATCACCTAATATTTGAATTTCTATATGTCTTGGTTCTTGAACAAATCTTTCTATAAATACTGCGTCATTATTGAATGCATTTTTTGCCTCACTTTTTGCCATTTTAAGTGAATTTTCAAATTCAGAAACTTTATGTACCAACCTCATCCCCTTTCCTCCACCACCGGCAGATGCTTTTATCATTAAAGGGAAACCAATTTTTTTTGCTATTTCTAGTGCTTCATCGTCCTTAACTTCACCATCAGTTCCTGGAACAAGAGGAACTTTTGCGCTCTTAGCAATTTCTCGTGAGGTAATCTTGTCCCCCATCAATCTGATGGCTTCTGGACTTGGTCCAATAAAATCAATTTTATTTTCTATACATTGTTCTGCGAACTCAGCATTCTCAGATAAAAAACCATATCCTGGATGAATTCCATCACATTTAGCTTTTTTGGCTACAGAGATTATTCTTTTTCCCACTAAATAGCTCTCGTTGGGTAGTGGCTTACCAATATTAAATGCCTGGTCAGCTAAATTGACATGTAGGGAATCTTTATCCGCATCTGAGTAAACTGCAACTGTTTTTATACCTAATTCTTTTGCTGCTCTTATAATTCTTACTGCAATTTCACCACGGTTAGCTATTAAAATTTTTTTATACATATATTAAATCTCCAGTGAAAATCTATAGTGGAATTAATCCATGTTTTTTTGGTGGATTATTTTGCCTTTTACCTTCAAGCATTTCAAATGACCTAATAACTCTAATTCTTGTATCCTCAGGCTTAAGTACCTCGTCAATATATCCTAAATTCGCAGCTCTATAAGGATTCGCGAAAAGTTGTTTATATTCTTCAACAAGCTTTGCTTTCTCTTCTACTGGGTCTTTAGCATTTTGAATTTCTTTTCTATTCACAATATTAACGGCTCCATCAGGTCCCATAACAGCGATTTCCGCAGTAGGGAATGCAAGATTTATATCACCTCTTAAATGTTTTGAGGACATAACATCATAGGCACCACCATAAGCCTTTCTAGTTATAACAGTTACTCTAGGTACTGTAGCCTCGCAATAAGCATATAGTAGCTTGGCACCATGAAGTATAATTCCATTCAATTCTTGATCTACACCCGGAAGAAAACCTGGTACATCAACCAGAGTTAGAAGTGGTATATTGAAGCAATCGCAGAATCTTACAAATCTGGCACCCTTAATAGAAGATTTTATATCTAGAACCCCCGCTAAAACATTAGGTTGGTTCCCTACAACACCAACAGTTTTCCCATTTAATCTTGCAAATCCAACTACTATATTTGGAGCATAATTTTCTGCGACTTCAAAGAAATAATCGTTATCAACAATTGAACTGATAACTTCTTTCATATCATAGGGTTTGTTAGGATTAGTAGGAACAATATCTTTTAACTTGTCAGTTTTTCTATCTACAGGATCATCACACTTTAGGATTGGGGGATCTTCCATATTGTTTAAAGGTAAAAAAGTAAATAGTTCGCGTAAAAGATTAAGACAATCTTCATCATTTTCTGCGGCGAATTGAGCAACGCCACTCTGGCTTGAATGCATATCAGCCCCACCCAATTCCTCTTGAGTAACTTCTTCATTAGTAACTGATTTTACTACATCTGGACCTGTTATAAACATATAGCTAGTATTTTTAACCATAGCAATAAAATCGGTCATTGCTGGTGAGTAAACAGCCCCCCCTGCACTAGGTCCCATAATTGCTGAAAGTTGGGGAATAACTCCAGAGGCTTGAACATTCCTCAAAAAGATTTCGGCGTAGCCAGCTAGTCCTCTAACGCCTTCTTGGATTCTAGCCCCGCCAGAATCACTTAGACCTATTACGGGACATCCTACTTGTACTGCCATATCCATTATCTTAGTTATTTTTCTTGCATGAGCTAATCCTAGAGCGCCTCCAAAGATTGTAAAATCTTGAGCATATACAAAAACTTGTCTACCATCTATTTTGCCATAGCCAGTTATGACTCCATCACCTAAAAATTTCGTTTTTTCCATGCCGAAATTATAGTTTTGATGTTCAACGAACTTATCAAGCTCGACAAAAGATTCATTATCCAGAATAAATTCTATTCTTTCCCTGGCAGTTAACTTACCTCTTCCATGTTGCTTATCTACTCTATCTTTTCCGCCAGCTTCTTCAGCTAAGGCTATTTTATCTTCAAGAAATTTAATTTTTTGGTCCATCGTTTGATCATTACTCATTTAAAACCTCACGAAAAATAATATTGCTAATATTCATTAAATAAAAAAAAATAGTATTTAAGTAACTAAATATAATCTAATAAGGCAATTTATCCAGTACGAAATTTAATCGAGAATTAAATTCTTTTATATTTGAATCATTTCTTATTATAAAATCAGCGTTTTTTTTATTATTTTTTACCTTTTTTTGCATTAATATAAGTTTTTCGGCATTTTTTTTATCAATCTTGTCTCTTTTTACTATTCTAGTATTTAAAATTTTGTTAGGAGCTTGTATATACAAAATATAGTCTAGGGATGATCCAAACTTAGTGTCTCTAGAAATTAATGCTCCCTCAAATACAACAAGTTTTTTCTTGGCCTTTTCCAAATTATTACAAATTAAAGTTATTTTTTTATTCAGCTCAGGATGCACAATCGAATTTAACATATCTAAATGCTTCTTATTGTTAAAAACTATGGCCCTTAATTTCTTCTTGTTTATACTGCCATTTGAATTTAAAATTTCTTCGTCAAAATATTTAAGTATTTTATTGTAACAATATGAATTTTTTTTAAGTAATTTTTTCGCCTCTATATCTAAATCATAAGTCTTAATCCCTCTTTTGTTAAAAAAATTGAGTGCAGTTGATTTTCCTGAACCCATCATACCTGTTATGCCAATAGTTAGTAATTTATTTTTTTTCATAATCTAAGATAATCTTCTACTCTCTTCCGAAAAACTTCTTTTCCTAAAATAGAAATAATTTCAAAAATGCCGGGTGAAACTTTAGACCCAGTAAGTATTATCCTTAAAGGCAAACCTAGTTCTTTCATTTTTAAATTTCTTTCTTCTAAAAAGATTTGCATACAATTCTTTATTTCATCTATGTCGAACATATCTATATTGGAAATTCTTAAATAAAATTCCTCTATTATTTTTCTAGTTTCTACGCTTGAAACTATATCTTCAAACTCTTTTCCTATTTTTATTGATTCTGTTTGACAAAATTGCAGCGACTCTTTTATCGATCTAATGTCTTTCCCTTTTTCTTTTGAAACGGATAAAGCTAAGTCTATATTAATATTTTCAATAAATTTCATTCCTAGCATACTAAGTAAATCACTATTCTTCAAAGCTTTTATATGCTGGGTGTTCACCCATTTCAACTTATTTTCATCAAAAATTGCAGGAGATTTTGTTAAATTGTTTATATCAAACAGTTCCATCATTTCATTTAAGGTAAATATCTCTTGGTCACCATGTGACCATCCGAGACGTGCTAAGTAGTTCAATATAGAAATTGGCAATATCCCTTCTTTTTTAAAATCGTTAATTGATTTTGAACCATTTCTTTTACTTAGTTTTGATTTATCTTTTCCTAAAATCATTGAAACATGTGTAAAAACTGGGGGCTTTTTTTCTATTGATTCAAAAATTAGTATTTGTTTTGAAGTATTGGATAAATGATCCTCTCCTCTAATTACATTAGTTACATACATTTCAGCATCGTCAATTACGGTAGAAAAATTATATGTTGGATAACCATCGCTTCTAATTATTATAAAATCATCAAGATTATTCGACTCAACTTTTATCTTCCCTCTTAAAGTATCTACAAATTCAATATTTACGTTATCGGGTGTTTTAAACCTAATAACATATGGTGAGTTTTTCGGATGATCTTTCCTATCTCTCCAAGTTCTTGGATATTTATAAACTCTCTTTTCTTTTGCAGCTTTAATTTTTAGCTCTTCAACTTCTTGGTTTGTCATAAAACATTTATAGGCCAAACCTCTATCTATAAGTGCATGAGCAATTCCTATATAATGTTCTAGCCTGTCAGATTGGACATATGGGCCTTGATCATATTCAATTCCAAGCCAACTCAGAGACTCAAGTATTTGATTTAACGATTCTTTAGTTGATCTCACTTGATCTGTATCTTCTATTCTTAAAATAAATTTTCCATTATTTTTTTTTGTATAAAGGAAATTAAATATAGCTGTCCTAACAGCTCCCAGATGGAGTAGCCCTGTAGGACTTGGTGCAAATCTTGTTACTACTTCCATAAATTTAACTCCATATAATATTGTATATTAGGTTCACTATTTTAAAAATCTTTTCGCAAAAGCTGCTGAAAAATTTTACCAATTAAAGTGAATGAAGCTAATAATGTTAAGAATATAAACATGTTAGTCAGGTCAGGTACAAACCCAATTCCTTTTTTATTAACTATAATTAGCCAACATATACATGAAATCCACAAAAGCCATATAATTGTTTTATCCTTGGTGATAAAATTTCTTTTTAATGATATGGCTAAAGCAGTAAAAAAAATAAAAATACTTGTTAAAGAAATAACATTAGATGAAGTATTTATATTTAGTTTTTCAAGAATTATGTAATCTAAGTACGAGAATGGAATACTAGTAGGACCAAAGAAATCTAAGCTTAATGAATGAAGCATTGTTAAAAAGCAGAATCCAACCCCATAAAATAATCCTAAGATTGACCAGCTAGAGATTGTAATTAGGAGTAATAGAAGGTTTATCCTTAAAGTTTTTTTAAATGCCCATCCAAAACAGTTAATTAAAATTGCAAAAATATGCATTGTGTTAAATAAAATATCTATAATTATATAAAAAAAGTTGTTAGCCATATTGGATATATTATATGATAGATTATAAAAATGGGCATATTAGCAATTGACTTTGGATTGAAGAGAATTGGAATTGCAGGAAGCGATGATTTAGGAATAGCAAGCCACCCTGTGAAGTTACTATTTAATGATTCTAAAGAGGAATATTTTGATGATATATTGTCTATTATAGGCGAGAGAGAGCCGGATCTAATTTTGGTTGGCTTACCAATCAAAGATGACGGAAGGTTAAAAATTCAGACGGATATTGAAAATTTTGCAAAAAAATTAATGAAGCTAACAAGTATTAAGGTAACTTATTGGAATGAAAACTTTACATCTAAGGAGGCTGATGAAATTTTAATTAAAATGAATGTCTCTAGAAAAAAAAGAAAAAGCTTTCAAGATATGCTAGCCGCATGTCTAATAATTGATAGTTATTTAAGGAGTCAGAAATAGCTATACTGAATACGAAGTTAGGTAAGATAAATTACCTTGTAAAACATAAAGTTGGTAAACCTTATATTTTTTTTATTGGTGGACTAGGAAGTACTATCTCTAGTTGGGATGATCAGGTTAAATATTTTTCTGAATATTTTTCACTTATTATATTTGATAATATTGGTTCAGGTAAAAGTAGTAATGTGGATTATCCTCTAACAATGGAGATTTATGCTGATAATTGCAATGAGATATTAGATAAATTAAAGATTAAAGAAACTCATGTTATAGGGAAATCCATGGGTGGAATGATAGCGCAAGTTTTTGCAGCAAAGTTTAAGACTAAAGTTAATAAGCTTGTACTTGCTTGTACATGCTCCTCAAGAGATAAAATAAATGAAGAAATAATTAATGTATCAAAAAAAATAGTATCTAAAGTTGGTATGAAAGAAATATGGTTCAATGCTATGTTGCTGGGCTATTCAAGGGATTATATTAAAGAAAATTTTGGTAAATATAAAAAAACAAAGTTTAGTAATTCGAAAAAAGAAATTGAAGGGTATCTAAATCAATGTAGGGCTATAAGTGGTCTAAGAAACAACCATTACTTAACTAAGATCAAATCAGAGACTCTTATTATTTATGGTAAAGATGACTTAATTGTACCACCTGAGAAATCTTGTGATATGGCAAGATATTTAAGAAATAATCAAGTTATATCTTTTCCTGGTGGGCATGGTTTTTGGAAAGAGAATAAAGATTTAGTTAACCCCGAAGTATATGAGTTTTTAGTTAATAAGGGTTGAATCACTATCAGGAGTTTCAATCTTTCCTGAGAGAATTTCAATTCTAGATTCTAATACTTCAATAATTTTTTCAGCTCTAACACTTTCATTAAGCTCTTCTAGTAGTAATTGTCTATCAGAAGCTTTAGAAACCATAGAAGAGGAAAGTGAATCTGTGATTCTAGAGAGAGTAGAGTTATTTTCAATTTTAATTTTATAGTCATCTGTATAACCGTCTAACAGTAAATTCCATTTATTAATTAAGTCTATGATTCTTTTTTTGTAAGCCTCAGAATTATCAGAATAAGATGATTCTATTATTTTTATTTCCGCTTCTCTATAAGGTTTGTCATAAGTGACATCAAGAATCTCTATTCTTCTTAGCCCATATAAAATTATATTTTTCTTTCCATCTTCAGATTCTTCGTTGTTGATTATTCGACCAACACATCCCATATTTGAGAGTCTTTCGGAATCATCATCTCCTGAGTCGGAATTAAATAGAGTCATACAAATTAAATTATGGCTATTACTAGAGTCACTAATCATTTGCTTATAGCGATCTTCAAAGATATGCAGAGGAAGTATAGTGTTTGGAAAAAAAACGACATTATCCAGAGGAAAAAGAGGTAATTTCTTTGGTAAAGAGGAAATTATTTTTTCTTCATCAAAATCTAAGAAAAGTGTTTTCATAATAATATTATACCAAGAGTTATTTAAATTTATTATAATTCTATAGTGAGAAAAAAAATTATTAATTTTAATCAAAAGATTTTAATGGGCCCAGGACCAACTAATATTGATGATAAGATTAAAAAAGCCTTATCTAAGGAGCCGATAAGTCATTTAGATCCAGATTTTTTCGGGATTTTAGATAATATATCATCGTCATTAAGAAAAGTTTTTAAAACAACTAACAAGGTTACTTTTGCTGTTTCTGGAACAGGAAGCTCTGGTATGGAAATGGGAATGAATAATTTAGTTGAATCATCTGATGAGGTTTTAATCTTAAAGAACGGGGAGTTCGGAGATAGAATGGAAAATCTTGCACTAAGGCTTGGAGCGAACGTAAGTACCATGAGTGTTCCATGGGGACATTCGTTTAATCAAGATAAAGTTATTGAAAAGATTAAGTCTATACCCAATTTGAAACTTATTTGTGTTGTTCAAGCAGAAACTTCAACCGGAGTACTTCAGGAAATAGATTCAATTGGGAAATATGTAAAGGATAAAGATATAATTTTCTTAGTTGATGCTGTCACTTCACTTGCAGGCGTAAACTTAGAGGTTGACGCATGGGGTATAGATTGTTGTTTTTCCGGAACCCAGAAATGTTTAAGCGTTCCACCAGGTCTTTCGCCAATAACATTTAGTGAAAAGGCTATTGATAAAATAAATCATAGAAAAGATTCTAGTAGTTCATGGTATTTTGATTTAAAAATGTTAATTAATTATTGGAGTGACAATAGAGTTTATCACCATACAGCTCCTGTAAATATGTTGTTTGCTTTAAATGAAGGTCTTAATTTATGCTTAAAGGAAGGATTAGCTGACAGATTCGAAAGGCATCACAATAATAGTGAATATTTTAAAGTTAAATTAGCCCAATTTGGACTTGAAAGTTTTGTAGACGAAACAAGATTTAAGTCATTACCAATGATTAAATCCGTACTTATTCCAAAAGGAATTGATGATTTAGAAATAAGAGGGAATTTATTATCAAAGTATGGAATAGAAATTGGAGGTGGTTTAGGATTAACAAAGGGAAAAATTTGGAGAATTGGAATTATGGGATTTAATTCACGAAAAGAACTAATTACAGATTTATTTAATAAATTATCTTTGTATCTTAATTAACTATTTGAATAACTTCTAAATTGATTTATCATTTTATTTAAGACTTATAATGCTTGATGAATTTTATATTGAAAAATTAATTAAAAAAAAGTTCCCTTTAAAGCACTCTTTCTTTCCTACGGGTATTGGTGATGATGCAGCCATAGTTAAAACTAATTCCAATAAACTAGTGATTTCCTGTGATTCCCAAGTTGAGGGTGTTCATTTTGATTTAGATTATTTCACTCCTGAGGAAATTGCATTTCGCTCTGTGTCAGTTGCACTTAGTGATCTAAGTGCAATGGGTGCTAAGCCTAAATTTTTTTCTAACTCTCTTTTTATACCTAAGAATATTAATGCAAGTTTTTTAAATAAATTATTTAACGGTTTCAAGAAAGTTTGTAAATTCTATAATATTTACTTGCTAGGTGGGAATGTTTCAAAATCAAAGTCTTTGATTTTGGATCTTACTGTAATTGGTGAGGTTGTAGGAAAGAGCTATAAGGAAAGATTAAATTCAAAGAAAAATGATTTTATTTATGTGAGCGGTAATATTGGGGATGCATCCCGGGGTTTGAATATTTTAAAGAATAAAAGAACTTTTAGTTCACCAGAAAAGAGATTAATATCTAAATATAAATCACCTAAGGCTAAAGTTGATTTGGGAATCTTCTTGGGACAACTTAAAGATGTTACCTCCATGATTGACATAACCGATGGACTAGCACTTGATTTAGGAAGGCTCATAGGTCCCAAAACGGGAGGTAAAGGAGCAACTATAGTTTGGGAAGATATACCTAAATCTATTAATCATACTGAATCACTAAGTTCTAAAAAATTAATGAAATCAGTTTTAAATGGCGGTGATGATTATGAGCTATTATTTACTGTTAAAAATAGTAAAGTTGCGAATTTTGAAAAACTATGTAAAAAAAATAATTTTAAGGTTTATCGCATTGGATTTGTGAATTCACTGGGACATCTTTCTCTAGTTAAAGGAGGTAAGGTTTCAAACCTGGAAGCCAATGGCTTTATCCATAAGTTTTAGATGAACGATCAATATCTATTCTTTATTATAATTTTCTTTTTAGCCATATTGTCAGCTTTTTTTTCAATCACAGAGAGTTCTATTTTTTCTTTACAAAGATACCAGGTTAACTTAATTAAGAAGAAGTCATCTTCCGGTAAGCTATTAGAATCTTTCATAAATAATCCAGGAACAATAATCGCAACAATATTACTACTTGATGAAATTATTAATGTTGCTATTACAAGTTTGATATCATCCCGGTTTAATAGTGTATTAACTGGAAAACTGTCACCCGAAATCATTTCGGTTATAGCAATCCTTGTCACATTTATTTTTATATTAGTTTTTTGTGAGATTATACCTAAAACTATTGGAGTTAAGTTTGCCAGAAAACTTTCTATTAATATTGCTCCTGTTATCTATTACATAAACAAAGTAATGTTTCCAATTACCTATGTGTTTAATGGATTATCTAAATATCTTATTAAATTAACAAGCCCTCTTGTATTAGACTCTCAATCTAGTTTTGAGAATGAGTCCAAAGTTACAAGTTTGATTGATATAGGAGAGGACGAAGGTTCCATAAAAAAAAGCGAAAGTAAGATAATAGATAATTTATTAAAATTGCAAAAAATAAATCTAATTAAAATATTAACACCTGAACCTGATTTACTAATAATGCCCGTTGAAACTAGTCGAATGGACGCTTTAGTAGAAATAAGAAAAAGGAGATTATCAAGAATACCTATATTTAAAGGTGATACCGACAATGTAATAGGAATCCTTCATTCTAAAGATTTATTAAATAGCCAAGTTGATGATATATCTGGAATATTACATGAGCCGTACTTCGTACCAGACAAAAAGAATGTTTTTCAGCTATTACAAGAGTTTCAAGTTAAGAAGACTCATATTGCCATCGTTTTAGACGAGTATGGTAGGTTGGAAGGAGTGGTTACTTTAGAAGATATTCTCCAAGAGATTTTTGGTCAAATCGAAAATGAAAGGGAGCTGAATAACAATCTAATAGATTATAAAAAGGATCAACTTGAAATAGGAGGCGGCCTCAGGATTATTGATTTTAATGAATCTTGTCTGTATACCGCGTTGAGGTCGGGTGGACTAAAAGCTTTAGGAGAGGAAATATCATGTTCCTTAATACCTGAAAATTTGGATATTGAGACAGTTGGAGGATTTATCTTTACCAATATAGGTAGGCTTCCAGTCGAGGGAGAAAACATCATTAATGGAAGTATTAAATTAACAGTTTTAAAAGTAGAAAATAATCGAATAACAAGAATTAAAGTTGAGAGGGTTCAAAATTAATATTTATACTTTGCCTTTAATAACCCTAATTTTACTTTGTATTCAGGCGATTTTTGCTGGCTCTGAGATTTCATTGCTTTCATGTGACAAAGGAACTATTAAGTCGAAGGCCGACTCTGGCGATAGTTCAGCTAAGCTTGTTATGAGTTCTATTGACAGAATAGAGGAATATGTTGCTACCAGCTTGGTTGGCGAAAACCTCTGCATCGTGATAAATACAGTTCTTGTTTCCACTTTTATTGAAGAGGCTTATAGTGAATATGATCCGCATTTAATCTCAGTATTAATACTGACACCTTTAATAGTTATATTTGGACAAGTTGTACCTAAATCGATTTTCCAACGCCAGAGTAATTTTCTGGTTTTAAAAACAATATATTTTTCCAGATTTTTTAGCGTTATTTTTAAACCATTTTTATTCTTGATTGATTTCTTAACAGATTTTATTGTCGGCATAATAGGCACAAAAAATAAATTGATAACTCGTGAGGAGTTGATTCATGAATTAGAGACTCAATCAGCTATTGAAAATTCTTCTCAACAATTCAGGGATAAAATTTTGAATAAAATCCTCTTGTTTGATAAGGTAACTGTTCGAGATATTATGATTCCAATCGAAAATAACGTTTTACTCTCATTAAATCAAAATGCAAAGGATGTTAAAGAATTGGTTCGACAGACAGGGCATTCGAGATTTCCTGTTTATGATTTGAATAGGTCTAAGATAAAAGGCACTATCCATGCCTGCTATTTTCTTGATGAGAAAGATACAGTAAATATTAAGCCCTTTTTAGATAAATGTTTTTTTGTTAAAGAAGAAACCTTGGTTTCCACGCTTCTTGATGAAATGAAAAACGCTCGTTCACATATGGCTATAGTTGGGAATCCTGAGAACGCTTCAGGTCTTGTAACTTTAGAGGATATATTTGAGGAAATATTAGGAGAAATCGAGGATGAACATGATTATTAATACCAAATTGAATAATAATATTTTTTCGTTTAACATCAAACCATGGATAGGATAGCAAAAGTTAAAAGAGAAACTAATGAAGTTAAAGTTGATGTTGAATTAAATATCGACGGCACTGGGGATTATTCAATAGATACTGGAATACCTTTTTTTGACCACATGCTAGAGCAGCTATCAAAACATGGATATTTCGATTTAAAAATTAAAGCTGTGGGGGATACTGAAATTGACTTTCACCATACTGTTGAAGATGTAGGAATTACTTTAGGCCAAGCTTTTGATGATGCTTTGGGGGATAAAAAATCGATTAAAAGATATGGGTCCAGTTCAATTCCTTTTGATGAAACTCTGTCATCATCTGTAATAGATTTATGTAATAGGCCCTTTTTTGTTTTTAATGTTGAGCTACCTTCGTCTAAAGTAGGAGAGTTTGATGTCGAACTTACTAAAGAATTCTTCCAGTCTTTTGCGAATAACATCAAAGCTAATCTTCATATAGAGCTAAAGTATGGTGGGAACAACCACCATATTATTGAGTCGATTTTTAAGTCTGTAGCTAAATCACTTGATTTAGCAACCTTGATTGACCCAAGGTCAAGCTCTATACCATCAACTAAGGGTAATCTTTAGTGATAGCAATAGTTGATTATGGATTTGGAAACTTAAGGTCAGTGTCTAAAGCATTAAGCTTGCTATCTATTGATTCTAAGATTACAGATTCAAAAAATGTTATTGAAGATTCAGAGTCGATTATTTTTCCTGGCGTAGGTTCATTTGGTGATTGCATTAAAAATTTGGAAGAAAAAAAAATTCTTGAACCTATTAAAAAATCAATTCAAAGTGGTAAACCCTTTTTAGGGATATGCCTAGGTCTACAGATTTTATTTGAGAATAGCCAAGAAAGCCCAGACTCAGTTGGACTTTCAATGTTAGAAGGGGGTGTAGATAGGATAGAGTTTGAATTTAATAAACTGAAAGTTCCACATATGGGATGGAATCAGGTGGAGTTCAAAAAAAGTTCACCACTCTTTGAAGGGGTACCTAATAAAAGTTGGTTTTACTTTGTTCATTCTTACAAAACAGCTATTAAGGATGAACTGACGGACTCGATTTCAAGTTATGGAGTAGATTTTTCTTCTTCTATTAGCCTGGATAATATTTTTGCTACACAATTTCATCCTGAAAAAAGTAGCTCTTTTGGTTTAAAAGTGTTAAAAAATTTTTCTAAACTATCTTAGTTGTTATTCTTGTAGTAATAATAACTTCTTAAAACCCTTTTAACATACCCATTAGTTTCTTTGAAAGGAATATTTTCAACAAATTCATCATCATCAAGCCCTGTAAATTTATTTCTCCATAAATCAACATTATTTGGACCACCATTATATGCAGCTAGTATGCTTGAAAGATTATTATTAAATCTTTTTGATAATTTCATGAGATAGTATGTTCCAAGGTTAATATTATCCTCGGGGTTAAATAATAATGATTTTATCTTTAGTTCCCTATCTAAAGAGTCTCCAGTTTTATCCATGATTTGCATTAATCCTTTGGCTCCAACCCATGAAAGGGCTTTTGAATCATAAAGACTTTCCTCTCTTATGAGTGCGTAAATTAAATTAGGATCCACACCATATTTTTTTGAATTTTTTTCTACAATAGACCTAAATCCTCTGGGATATTTATATCTATCATTTGCATTATAGCTATAGGATATTTTGATTGATAAGTTGAATTCCCCCGCATAGTTGAGCTCATTTAGGTAATCTATAAAATTTGTGGAGTTAATTTTATTTCTAATATAGTTTTCGATTTCTTTTCTAAGTTTTCTATGATTTTTTGATATTACTAGAAGATTAATATCATTTTTATATATATTTGAATTTATTATTTGCTTAGTTGGCTTTATATCAATTTTCTTATTAATTTCTTTTGAAGCAAGATATGGATAATACCCTATCTTGTGTATATCAGCCAGCTCATTAAATTCTTTAAAAGCTAAATCTCTATCATTTAATTTCAAAAAGCACTTTGCGGTCCAATAAGAACCAAGTTGCTGATAATACAATTTGTCTGATTCCTTAAGTGATCTAAAATAGCCAATAGCATCTCTGTAGTTGCCTTGCATGTATTCTGAAAATCCTAGTCCATAAAAAGACTTATCAATATATCCTTTAGACTTTGTTTTAATTAACCAGTTATATACTTTAATCCCTTGATTATAATTTTTATCAATTGTGAAGAGTCTTGCAGCTAGATATCCAACTTCTGTATTTTTTTTATAATTAGGAAAATTAGTAAGAATAGAGTTTAAGCGAATTGCTAATGCCGAATTATCCTTAGATTTATTTAATTCGTATAGAATGATTCTATATTTTGATTCAGCCATTGCTTCTAAATCTTTGGATTGTGAACCCGAGCTAGCAAATTTACCTAGAGATATATTACTCAAAGTCATAAGACCTTTTTCAGTTTTCTTGGATTTAATTTCAATTAAAGATTTCTTAATAAGTAATTGTAATGATAAATTTTCTTCATATTCATTCATAAAAGTTGTATATTGTCCTGAATTATAAAGAGCATTGAGTCTATTTATTTTATCTTTTTTACTAAGAATATAAGAATGTTTACTATTTAATGTTCTTATAAGCTCATTAATATACTTACTCTTATATAAAGGATTTCTAGTTGATATTTGTTTAATCAAATTAAACGATTTATCATATTCTTTAATTTGGTAAAAATATAAGCCTCTATAAAACTTAATTTGGAGCTTGTCTTTTTTAGTTAATTTATATTTTTTTTCAACGAGGTCCAATTTTTCTAATAATTTACGATTGAAATTATTTTTTGACAAAAACTCTATATGCATGAAATCTATTTTTTTTAATAATTGTGATTTTGGATGCAAAATACTAAATTCCTCAATACTTTCAATAAATTTGTTGGTATTTTGAAGAATTTGGATTCTTTTAAAATCTAAATAATCATATATCTCTTCATCAGAAGATTCTTTAAATTTACTTAATGCTTCCAAGGCAGATTTTATATTTTTTTTTGACTTAAAACATTCGGAGGCTAAAAGGTGATTAGATATTTCTTTACACCTAAGATTTGCATTTGATGGACTACTTAGAATCGAAATAAAAAAAAGAATTAATAATATTTTCATTTAACTTTTTCCTTTAAATATTCACCTATTTTCATAAAAGTTATTGTTGCTACAAAAATAGCCAAACATGGGAAAATTATCAAATGCGGATAGCTTCTTATTCCTTGCCACCCATTATTTGCCATTAGCCCCCAACTCACATCAGGCGGAGATATCCCAAGCCCTAAGAAGCTCAAAGTTGATTCTGCTAAAATAGAAGATGGAATAGTAAAGCTGAAAGTGACGATTATAGGCGCTAAAATATTTGGCAGAATCTCTTTAAAAGCAATCCTAGAATTACTAAAGCCCATAACCTTTGCACTGATAATAAATGGACGATTCTTAAGTTCTAAAACATTAGCTCTAGTTATTCTTGCTATCCTCATCCAGCTTAAAAGAGATAATGCTAAAATTATTCCAGTTACCCCTCTACCAAATAATAGTATAAAAATAGAGATTAATAAAAGATCAGGAATAGAATAAAAAATATCAACAATTTTCATCAAAATTTCGTCAATTAGTCCACCTTTAATTCCAGAAAACAATCCGTAAATAGTTCCAAAAACTAATGAAATAATTGATGTAAATAGTGCAACTGAGAGTGATATCTTTGTCCCAAATATTACCCTGCTTAATATATCTCTTCCTAGCTCATCAGTACCAAAGGGATTTAGTCCAGATGGTTTTTTTAAAAGTTCATTATAGTTTGACTCATAAGGAGAATAAGGTGCAAAAAATTCAGGAAAAAAAGAAATGAGACAAAGAACAATAAAAATACTAATAAAGAAGAGGTAGCTAAGATTTTCTGTTCTTAGACCTCTTTTTATATTCTGCTTGAACAATTGTTTTGATTCCTCCTCGTTTATTAAAATCTCCAATTACTTTTACATATCTTGGCTTACATGTGGATATGATATCATCTAATATTTTATTGGTTACATGCTCATGGAATTCACCAATATTCCTAAAGGAATTAATATATAATTTTAAAGATTTGAGCTCTATACATTTCTTATCTGGAATATAAGTTATTTTTATTTCTGCAAAATCAGGTTGTCCTGTAGCGGGGCAAAGCGATGTAAATTCAGGACAAGAAATATTTATTTCATAGTCTCTTTTTTGTGCTTTATTATCAAATGTTTTTAAAATACTCATAAAAATATTGTAAACAAATAAATTTTTAGCTCAAGCAATTGATAAATTTTAATTTTTTGATTTAGATAACATTTTTTTATATCTGATAATCATATTTTTAACATTGCTGGTAGAGGTGCCACCATAAGATTTTTTTGAGGAAACTGATTTTTCAATAGATAAAAAGTTGAATATATCATTTTTGATAACATTAGAAAATTTTTGCAGTTCTTTTAAGGTTAATGAGCTTAGGTTCTTATTATTATTTTCACAATAAGCAACAATATTTCCTGTAATATGATGGGCTTTTCTAAAAGGGACGTTGTTTTTAGCCAAATAATCTGCTAAATCTGTTGCAGTCAGAAATCCCTTATCCATAGTCTTAATTATATGATTGGTGTTGAAATGAATAGAGTTAAGATTTTTACTAAAAATTCTTACACAATCTAGTGATGTTTCAAATGCCGAAAATAATGGAACCTTATCTTCTTGTAAATCTCTATTATAACTCAATGGTAAACCTTTTAGATTAGTAAGAATTGATATAAGGTTTCCATAAACCAAGCTGCATTTGCCCCTTATCAGCTCTAATATATCTGGGTTTTTCTTTTGGGGCATTATGCTAGATCCAGTAGTGAAGCTATCTCCAATTTTTATGAAATTAAATTCTGCACTATTCCATAAGATTAAATCTTCACAGAATCTAGAAAGGTGCATCATTATAATTGAGCAGGTATAGATTGAATCGGCAACATAATCTCTATCACTGACAGAATCAATACTATTTCTGGTGGGTTTTTTAAAGCCTAATTTCTTGGAGGTATGAAATCTATCTATATTAAAAGACGTGCCTGAACCTGCGCAAGCTCCTAAAGGGCTTTCATCAAGCCTTTTTATTGTATCGTCAATCCTTTCAATATCTCTGGCAAACATTTCAAAGAAAGCTAGTAAATAATGAGAAGCTAATATAGGTTGTGCTCTTTGAAGATGTGTATAAAAAGGAATTATAACGTTGATATTTTTTTCAGACTTTTTAATAATTACTTTTTGAAGTTTTATTAAATCATTCTTTAGATTTATAGCCGTATCTTTAATGAATAGTTTTATATCTGTTGCTACTTGATCATTTCTACTTCTAGCGGTATGAACTTTCTTACCAGCTGTTCCAATTTTATTTATTAATGAATTTTCAATATTCATATGAATATCTTCAAGTTCATGAGAAAAGATAAAATTATCTGATTCAATTTCTTTTAAGATTTTTTTTAGACCAACTATAATCTTGCTCTTGTCAGATGGTGATATAACTTTTTGTTTTGAAAGCATTTCGACATGGGCAATAGATCCCAAAATATCAAAGTTATAAAGATTCTTATCTATTTTAATAGAGGACGTAAAATTCTCTGCATCATTATCAGTTTCTTGAGTAAATCTGCCACCCCAAATTTTTTTAGTCATAAAAAATAATAAAATATATATACTTTTAAAACAAATTATAATTTTTATTTTTTTCAAATGAAGAAATAGAGGTGTTTTAACTATCTTTATTAATATGGATAGTCCTAGTTGGGTAAGCAAATTGAAGATTTTCATTTTCAAAAGTTTCGAAAATCTTTAATCTTATCTCGTGATTTATTTCAGTGAGAGTTTCGTAATCAGGACTAAGAACATTGTATGTCAATTCAAAGTCTAATGAGAAATCGCCAAAATTAGTGAATATTGCCCTTATATACTCTGTTTTAGGATTTGACTTAACTATCTCTCTAAGAATATTTTGCACTCTTTTTAATTTATCAAAATCTGTTTCGTAAATAATTCCAATTTTCATTGTACTTCTTCTTTTTTTCATTCTTGATTGGTGATAATTTCTTAGTCTTGAATTAAGTAAATCCGAGTTTGATATTATAATTTCTTCTCCAGTTAAACTCTCAAGCTTAGTACTTTTAATTCCAATTGCTTTGACGTTACCCATAAAATTGTCTACAACAACATAATCTCCGATAGCAATTGGTTTATCTATCATTATTGTTAGTGAGGCAAAAAGATCCCCAAGTATACTTTGTGCTGCAAGTGCAATGGCTAGTCCACCAATACCAAGCCCTGCAACTAACGCTGTTATATCAACACCAAGGTTATCTAGTGCTAACATAAGAAATATTACCCATATTATAAATTTCGATATGGCAGTAAGGCCATTAATCGCTGTTACTCCGTGCATATCATTGCTTAATTCTTTTTTCTTCTTATATCTCGTAAAAACTATATTGGAAATAAGAACAACCCATTTTGTAATTTGCCAGAAAAGTATTAAGACGAATATTTGATATAAAATAGTATTAATTTCATTAGCTAAATGAATAATATTTGCACCAATATTTATTGCACTGATGAAAATAAAAATTTTAGAAGTAGATGAAAGCATCTCAAGAAGATAATCGTCAAAACTATTTGCTGTTTTTTCGGCAAATAGTTTTAATTTGTTTTCTGCATACTTTTTTCCAAAAACTAGCATCAAGTATATTACTAGGGTTAATATTATAGAAAGGATCCATTCCCAGAGGTAATTATCTAGAAAAATTAAATTTGTTAACGAATTATCTAAAAAATTCATGCTTAATTTAATTATATTCTAAAATTAGCTATTTTAAATAATTAGTTAATATATTTACTATGGATGAATTTTATAACCCCATTAAAGTTACCACTAAAAATGCTCGCATTCTTGTGACGGGAGCAACTGGTTACATTGGAGGTAGATTAATTCCAAGGTTATTAAGTAATAAATTTAATGTCAGAGTTTTGGTTAGAGATAAGGAAAAAATTAGGAATAAATCATGGTTTTCTAGTGTTGAGGTTTTTGAAGGAGATTTAACCAAACCAGAAACTCTTGTAGGACTTCCCGAAGGAGTAGATCAAGCCTATTATCTAATTCATTCTATGTCGGATTCTCAAGATTACATAGCCCTTGATAGGCTGGTCGCAGAAAACTTTGTAAGTTTATTTAGGGGAATTAAACATGTCATATATTTGGGTGGAATTTCTCCTGAAGGTGCACAAATCTCAGATCATTTAAACAGTAGAGTTGAGGTTGGGAGAATTTTGTCTGAAAGTCTGCCTACAACACAGTTTTGCGCTGGCCCTATTATAGGTTCTGGTTCTGCATCATATGAAATGTTAAGGCACTTATGTGAAAAATTACCCATAATGGTCGCACCTAAATGGATCAATCATCTTGTAAGACCTATTAGTATTCGAGATGTATTAAAGTATTTGATTCTAGCAGTAGATAAAAGGCCTTTAGTTAAGATGGATATAGGAACAGAGCCTGTTACTTTCAGGGATATGATGATGACTTATTGTCGTTTTAGGGGCCTTAAAAGATTAATTGTTCCAGTTCCAATCCTGGCACCTGGTTTAGCTGCTAGGTGGATAGGTTTGATGACTCCTATAACAAATCTCTTAGCTGTTCCTATAGTAAAAGGCATAGTCAATAATATTGTTGGAAATACCATGAGTGCAAGGAAGCTTTTTCCAGAAGTTAAGTTATTAAACTTTCAAGAATCTATTAAATCATCATTTGAAAAAACAAAAAGTGAGTTTGTCGAAACTTCCTGGAATAAGCAAGATATTTACCCCGATTATCGAATATTTCAAAGAAGAGGTCGCTTTGAAGAAGTAAGAATTACCGAAACGGACTCAACTCCAGAGCGTCTATTTTCAGTTCTAAAGAATCTTGGTGACAAAAATGGTTGGCTTGCCTGGAACTTTCTCTGGACTATCCGTAAGTTGCTTGATCGTTTGGTTGGCGGAAAAAAGATTATAGATAGTGATAGAGAAAATCTAAAAGTTGGAGATTCTATGGATTGTTGGAGAGTTGAAAAATTCGAAAATAATAGGAAAATATTATTAAAAATGACTTTGAAGTCTCCTGGAGATGCTTGGCTAAAGCTCGAATCTATACCTCATTACTCAAAGACTTTCTTGGTAATTACCGCCATTTTTGAACCTAAAGGGATATGGGGATATTTGTACTGGTATTCAATCTTTCCTTTTCATAAGTTTATATTTCGTGATTTAGGTGCGGCAATAATTTCCAAAGCAAGATAATCTAATTTTCTTATAAGCCTAAACTTCCTAAAGTATTAGCTTTTTAATTAAAAATAAAAATGGTACAAGATTTGCTTGACTCATACTATATATAGTGGTTTAATGAATTTATAATCACAATATATGGTTAATTGTGCATATAAAGGACAGATAGTATTTTAGAGTGATTATGGACTACCGGGGCAAGGACTAGGTTTAAATTCCCCTTTTGCACCCCGTTAAGCTTTTTCCTTGCCTCTAAAAATCATCATATAGGGAGGATATAAATGAATCAAATTGAGCAGTTACTAGTAGTTAAAAGGTCAGGTGAATTAGTTGAATTTGATTCGGTTAGAATCCTTAATGCAATAAATGCAGCAATAAATGCGGGAAGCGAGGAAGAGCCTTCAGAAGTTAATACTCAAGATATTGTAGATAATATCGAAGAGGAGATTTTTTCAAGGTTTTCAGAGTTTTATCCAAATGTTGAGAATATTCAAGACATCGTAGAGAAGCATTTAATAAGAGCCGATCTCTTTACAGTTGCTCGTCGCTATATTATATACAGGGCGGAAAGAGCAAAAGAAAGAGAAAAGCAAAAAGAAAAAATTTCTCAAAAAGCTGAATTAGGAAAGTTAAAAATCAGAAAGAAAGATGGAATAAATGTTCTTTTTAATCCCCAAAAAATTAGAAAAACTGTATCAAGAGCTTGTGAAAAATATTTAGATACCACCTCAGTAGACTCTATTGTAAAAGAGTTGACAAGAAATATTTTTGATGGCGCAACTACACAAGATTTAGAGAGAGCACTGATACTATCTTCTACGGCCTTTATAGAGAGGGACCCTGATTATAGTAAGGTTTCAGCAAATCTCTTTCTTCAAAGGCTTTATAAAGAGTCTATGGAAGTATCTGTCACGTCAGATACTTTAGAGTCACAATATAGAGAGACCTTCATAAATGGAATAAGGTTGGGAGTCAAGCATGGATACTTAAGTGAGAAGCTTTTAGATTTTGATTTAGAGAAATTATCAAATTCTTTAGATTTAAATAGAGATCAACTTTTTGAGTTTATTGGAATCCAAACTTTATATGAAAGATATCTTCTTTCTCACGAGGGAAGAAAATTCGAATTGCCTCAATCCTTTTGGATGAGAGTAGCAATGGGTGTATCAATTAATGAAAAGAATAAAGACTCTAGGGCTTTGGAGTTTTACAACAAACTTTCTTCAATGGAATTTGTTTCTTCTACTCCGACATTATTTCATTCAGGAACTCCGCACCCACAACTTAGCTCTTGTTATTTAACTACAGTTTCAGATGATTTATCTCATATATTTAAATGTGTCGGAGATAATGCTCAGTTATCGAAATGGTCTGGTGGTCTGGGGAATGATTGGACTAATATAAGAGCGACGGGCTCCCGAATAAAAAGTACAAATGTTGAAAGCCAAGGAGTTGTTCCTTTTCTTAAAATTGCCAACGATGTAACGGTGGCTATTAATAGAAGTGGGAAAAGAAGGGGCGCTACATGTGCTTATCTTGAAACATGGCATCTTGATATAGAGGATTTTTTAGATTTAAGAAGAAATACTGGAGATGATAGAAGAAGAACTCATGATATGAATACATCAAATTGGATTCCTGATTTATTTATGAAGAGGGTTGTAAACAAAGAAGATTGGACTTTGTTTTCTCCGGAAGAAGTACCCGACTTACACGATTTATTTGGAAGTGAATTTGAGAAAGCTTACATAGGTTATGAGGAAAAAGTTACAAAAGGGAAGATTAAGAAGCATAAAAAAATCCACGCCCCTGACTTATGGAAAAAAATGCTTACAAGAATTTTTGAAACTGGCCATCCTTGGATAACGTTCAAAGATTCGTGTAATGTTAGATCCCCTCAAGATCATGTTGGTGTGGTTCATAGTTCAAATTTATGTACAGAAATCACACTAAATACTTCAGCTGATGAGACCGCAGTTTGTAATTTAGGGTCCATTAATCTTTCGAAGCATATTGTTAACGGTAAATTAGACAAAGATTTATTAAAGGAATCTGTACAGGTAGGAATAAGGATGCTTGATAATGTGATAGATTTAAATTTTTACCCTACAATTGAAGCCAAAAATTCAAACTTTAAACATAGACCAATAGGGATGGGAATAATGGGTCTACAAGATGCATTATTTAAATGTAATTTATCTTTCGAGTCGCCTAAAGCACTTAATTTTTCTGATCAACTAATGGAGTTCATTTCTTATAATGCGATTGACTCATCCTCTGAATTAGCAAAAGAAAGAGGTTCATATGAAACATTTGAAGGTTCAAAGTGGGATAGAGGAATATTTCCTCTTGATACTTTAACTATGCTTGAGGAACAAAGAGGTGACCATATAGATGTAAATAAGATAACTTCAATGGACTGGGAAGAATTGAAGGATAAAGTCAAAAAGCATGGTATGAGAAATTCAAATACTATGGCAATCGCTCCGACAGCCACTATTTCAAATATTGCAGGTTGCTATCCATGTATCGAGCCAATTTACAAAAATATTTATGTGAAATCCAATATTAGCGGTGAGTTTACTGTTGTTAATTCTTACTTGGTTAATGACTTAAAAAATTTAAACCTTTGGTCTAAAGAAATGTTGGACAAGATAAAGTATTTTGATGGGAACTTAGACCAGATTTTAGAAATCCCAGAGGAGCTTCGAGAGAAACATAAAGAAGCTTTTGGAATAGATCCTCATACTCTTTTAAAACACACATCGGTCCGAGGGAAGTGGATTGATCAAAGCCAATCTCATAACATATTTATGCAAGGTGTATCAGGAAAGCTGCTAAGTGAAATTTATATAGCAGCATGGAAGCTTGGTTTAAAAACAACATATTATTTAAGAACTTTGGCAGCAACCCAAATTGAAAAATCAACACTTGATGCTAATAAATTTGGTTATACTCAGAAAAGAGAGTATAAAGATGTCGCTGAAGGGAATATGCAGGAGCAATCTCAATCTGATAAGCCTGCATCAGAAGTAACAAGTGCATGCAGCATAATGGACCCAGATTGTGAAGCTTGCCAGTAAAAAAATTATTTTAGGGAGTGCAAAATGACTATATTAAGTAACGATTCTAAGACTGACCCAAATAAGATTCTACCTATGACTTATATGTGGGCTAGAGAACACTATAAAGACGGAGTTGCAAATAACTGGACCCCAGAAGAAATATCTATGCAAAAAGATGTTGAGCAATGGAAGTCTCCTGATGTTTTATCTGATATTGAAAAAAGAATGATTCTTTGGAATCTAGGCTTTTTTTCAACTGCTGAATCATTAACAGCTAACAACATTGTTCTCACTGTTTACAAGCATGTAACAAACCCTGAGGCTAGACAGTATTTATTAAGACAGGCATATGAAGAAGCAGTTCATACTGACACATTCATTTACTGTTGTGATACTTTGGGACTAGACCCAGAATACATTTATAATATGTATGAAACTATTCCATCTATAAAAGAAAAAGACGATTATGTAGTAGGTCTTACAAAATCAATTATGGATCCTAACTTTGAATTGAGGACCGACGAAGATATTAAGATTTTTCTTCAAGATGTAGTTGGATATTACGTAATAATGGAAGGAATCTTTTTTTATGCGGGGTTCGCTATGATGTTGGCTCTCAAAAGGCAAAATAAGATGGTTGGCATTGGAGAACAGTTTGAGTATATAATGAGAGATGAAAGTATTCATTTAGCTTTTGGATGTGATTTAATAAATACAATCAAAGAAGAAAATAAAGGTATTTGGACAAGTGATGTTCAGAAAAATATCACTGATTTAATTATACAAGCTGTTGACCATGAGAAAAAGTATGCTTTTGACGCCTGTCCTAATGGATTACTTGGGATTAACCCAGAACAGTTTTGCGAATATGTAGAATACATTGCTGATAGAAGACTTGAGAGAATAGGTCTTGATAAAGTATATGGAACTGATAATCCTTTTCCATGGATGTCTCAATCAGTCGATTTGTCAAAAGAGAAGAATTTCTTTGAAACCAGAGTCACCGAGTACCAGACCGCTGGTTCATTAGATTGGGATTAATTTATAAGGCATTTGTTTCACTTTAGTCTGATTATTTTTTTCTAAGGAAGTTATATTTAGTGATATATGGATGCCTTCTAAATATTATAATACTATTATCACTCTCAAGGGTATTTTTTCTAGGATAGCTTACTAAGGCCACTACTTTTTAAAAGGGTCTTTTATCTCGGGATGCCAAAGTGCAAAATGATTTTTATGAGACTCTGTATAGGCTCCTTCAGGATAAAACTTATCATAGAAATCTAAATCTATATGGTGGTTTTGAACCATCATACGACAGTACATAGGGTCAGAAAAACCAGGAAATTTACCATATGTATCAAAAATATAATTACAGATATCTTTTACAATTTGAATCTCTTCTTTGCTTGGTTTGGGAGTCGCATTTAGAACGCCAGAAGGATCTTTATATGGCATATATTTAGAGTCCCAATTCCCCCATTTCATCTCATTGAATGCATCAACTGCTTCAGACATATTTTTAAAATAAGGTGGGCAGAAAGATTCAAAATGTCCATCGAGCCCTACAGGAGCTTTTGAAACCGCAGAACCCCACTCATCTCCTTGATCTTTAGATTCAATACAAGTGAATCCGAGACCGTCAAAACTTTCATCAGCTCCGAGTATATGCCTACTCTGAAAACCGCTGAACATCCAACCACCGAGCCCAAGAATTTGTTGAGTTAGTACAACATTCTGACAAAACAATGGTTGCTCAGCAATGTAACCATTTGCGAATCTCAGTTCTGCTTCTATTAATGGAATAGGGTTTGATTTTTTAATGTATCCGTTGTCTATCCATTTTTGGGTTCCTGCCGGCTTCATTTTATTCAGCTCATCAACAAAATTAAACCTATGTCCCTCTCTCATATAAAAGAATAAAATATTTATTAAGCCTGCGGATAAATCCGTCACAGGCATAAATAAAGTTGTACCAGGCTTGTTAACACTCCAAGTGTTATGTATAGCGAGGCCGGGAGGCACATCTGGTATTTTAGCTCGACCATCATGAATTTTTATTCTTGATTCTCTAAAAAGCTGTAAAATCTTATCAATTTTATCTTCTCTTTTTAAACCTTCTATTCCTTTTAAATCAGGCGCGTCTTTATCGTTTAATTTAAGCAAATACAACCCTTCATCGTTGGTATAGAATAATTCTGTTCTATGAATATCTCCAAGTGATGGAATTGTCTTACTCATAAACTTTACTTCTAAATCTAATCCTTTATGAGGAGGGAAATCAGAAAGATTTATATTTTTAATACCTAATCCATTCCAAGCTAGAATTGCTTCTTCTATTTCACTTAAAGGAACTGGAGAATGTTTCGATTTATATTTAAGTGGACCTTCATCTATTTCACCACCCATTGGAAATCTTCTAGATCTTCTCTCATAAAGTGCATCTAGATAAGAATGATTAATTGCATTATCTAAACCTGGTGGTAACTTTGACATATTAGTATTTTAACTCAAAATAATAATAACTGTTAAAAATGAAAAACTTTTTATTAGATTATTTAAAGAAAAATTCTATTTTAAAGGGTGATTTTACACTTTCCTCTGGAGAAAAAAGCAACTATTATATCGATGCAAGAATTAGCACTCTTTCCTCTGAGTCTTTGGGTATTATTGCGGAGATTTTCTATAGTAAAATTTCTGAAAGAGGAATCTCATTTGTTGGTGGGCCCACGATCGGAGCTGATCCAATAGTTGGAGCAATATTAAACAAATCATATTCTAACAATGAAAATTTAAAGGGTTTCCTTGTAAGATCTGGAGAAAAAAAGCATGGAACTAAGAAAATAATTGAGGGCCCAAATATTGAGAATTCGCAAGTTGCTATTGTTGAAGATGTCGTTTCCACTGGAGGTTCAATTCAATCTGCGATTAAAGAAATAGAGAAACAAGGTTCAAAAGTAGTTTTAATTCTTTCAATTGTTGACAGAGAAATGGGAGCTGTTGAAAAATTTGCTAATGAAGGAATAGAATATATACCAATCTTTGCTATTTCTGAACTAATCTAAGCAAAAGATTTTGATAATTTCTTCTTTAGATCAATAAAACATAGATACAAGCATGGAATTAGGAAAAGTGTTATGAAAGTAGCAAATACTAGTCCAAGTCCCAATGATATGGCCATTGGTGCTAAAAATGCCGCTTCTCCTCTTGTTTCAAACATCAAAGTGAATAGACCCGCGAAAGTAGTTAAGGTTGTTAAAATAATTGCCCTAAATCTATTCTTAGCAGAATAAAAAATAGAATATATAAAATTATTATTTCTTATACCTTTATTGATAAAATTCATAAGAATTAAACTATCATTTATCACTACTCCTAGTAGGGCCACTATTCCTATAAGACCTGTAATTGATATAGGATCTCCTCTTAAAAGAACTCCAACTGTTATTCCAATTATAGTGAAAGGAAGTATAGACATAATCAAAATAGGTTGAAAATAAGACCTAAGTATTGTTGCCAGTATTAGATATATTATTAATATAGAAATTATCGAAGCCCTTTTGACACTTTCTAGCGATTCTCTCGTGTCTTGCTCTTCTCCATCTAAAGCTAATTTGTAGCCAGGAAAGTCTTTTTTTATTTCATTAAAATATTTGATAACACTTTTGATTGTCTGTCTTGGTGTAGTAATATCCGAATCAATTTCTGCTGTAATACTTGCTGCTCTCTCCCTATTATACCTTGAAATACTAACTAATGATGAATCAGTAGAGGTATTAGTAAAATTTGAAATAGGTACATATGAGCCGTTTTGAGTTCGAACCAAATGTTCAGAAAGATTTAAAGAACTATTCTTATTAAACGAATTAGTGATTTTTATTTTTATGTAAGCCTTTTCATCGTTAACTCTTGTCTCATCTATAGTTAAACCATCAACTATGGCTCTTATTTCTTTACCAAGGTCTAATGTGCTAAGTCCATATAACGCTGCTTTTTGCTCATCTACGTTAATACTCAATTTTGTCTTACCATATGACAAATCATCAGTAACACCGTAAACACCATCTTTTGATTTAAGAAATTTCTTAATCTTCTTGCTAATTTGGGTTAAAACTTCAATTTCATTACCTATAATTCTAATATCTAAATCTTTTCCTTTAGGTGGCCCGGCTGTTTGAACAAAACTAATACTTTCTGGCCCAATTATTTTTTCTTCCACAATAGCCTGGACTTTTTTCATTGAATCTAAACCATTTTCTTTTCTTTCTTCAAAATCTTGAAATTGAATTAGTATATTAGATACATGGTCACCAAATACAGGTGGTTTTTTAGAAAAATCAATCCCCAAAGTTGTTAAAGAATTTTTTAAAAGATTTTCAGATGTATTATCCGAAACTATTTTTTCAATTTCCGATGATTTCTTATCTGTTAGCTCTAGACTATAGTTGGTAGGATTTTGAATTTTTATTAAATATTGGTTTACATCTGATACATAAAGTAGTACAAAAGGAATTTGAAATAATATAAAGAAGCTTAGGGCTAACAAGGTTGATGACATTCCAATAACAAAATATCTGTATCTTAATGCATTGATTAAAACACTAAGATACTTTCTTCTAAAAGAATTGAAAAGTTTAGAAATAAAACTCGTTTCTTTTGTTATCTTAACAAAATCCGCACAATGAGAAGGCAATATTGCTAGTGCTTCTACAAGCGAGAATACAAGAGCAAAAATTGCAACTTGCGGAATAATTGACAAGAAAATACCCAGGGTCCCTTGAGCCAGCAAAATAGGGAATAGTGATGCAATATTAGTTAAAATAGTTGCTATAACTGGCCAAGCTACCTCTTTAGTACCAATAATGGCCGCATCTTTTGGTTTTAACCCTTTTTGAATATGCCGTTTTACATTCTCGACAACAATTATGGCGTCATCGACAACAATTCCTAACACCATTATGAGGCCAAACATAGTAATAACGTTAAGACTGGCACCTGTATATTGCATAACTATGAATGCACCAAAGAAAGCTACAGGTAAACCAAGGGCTGCTAAAAAAGCTGATCTAAAATCTAAAAATAATGCCAAAATAATTAGAACTGCCATGATTCCAAAAACCCCAGTTTTAACCATAGATTCAAACCTACCTTCAACCCAATAGGAGGAATCATTTGATATAAAAATTTTAATATCGTCAGGTATAGTTTCCTCAAAAGTTGAAACAGTATCTTTAATTTTTTGAACTGACTTAATTGCATCTTTATTTTTTTGTTTTTCTATCCAAAAGGAAACTGATTTAAATCCATTTATTCTAGAAAGTGAGAGATCTTTCTCTTGACCTAGTTCTATATCTGCTATATCACCGAGAACCAGTGGAATCTTATTGAATCTTTTATTTAAAGGTATATTTTCAAGTTCATAAACATTTTCTATTCTTCCTTTTGTACGAATTGTATATTCTTGCTCACCCGTTTCTATTGCCCCTGCAGGCAAATCAATATTCTTGGATTGAATAGTGGATATAATTTCATTTAAGCTTAGTTCATATTGAAGTAATTTTTTCTGATCTATATTAATCCAAAAAACTAAATCCCCATATCCTGACTCAATTAGACCGTCTATTTCATCCAGTTTTTCTAGCCTATCTTTTAGCTTGGTAGCATAAAATCTTAACTCATTTTCATCACCCTTACTTCCAATTGATACATTTATTAATGGTGCACTTGCTTCAACTTCTTCAGTTATTGGGTCATCAATATCATCAGGTAAATCATTTCTTATTTGAGAGACTTCAGATCTAATTTCCTGAGCAATTTCTTTTATATCCTCATTAGGCAGAAGTTCAGCAACAATAAATGACCTTGATTCTGATGATGAAGAGGTGATTTTTTTTATTCCAGAAATTCCAGAAATTTGATCCTCTATTGGAATAGTTATAAGTTTCTCTACATCTTCTGCAGTTGAATTTTCATATATTGTTACAATAGTAACTCTTTCGAAACCTATAGATGGAAATAATTCTTTAGGTAAATTTTTCCCGATATAAAAACCAAAAATTATAATTGTCGCCATTAAAAGATTTGAAAATACAGGGTTTTTAACTGAGAATTCAATTAAACGCATTTATTAATTTTTAATCCTTACCTGGTCATTATCCTGAAGCTTGGCTTGGCCATTAGTTATAATTTTATATTGGGGAGGGATTTTATTTTCTGGCACTATTAGAATTTTATTATTTAACCGTATCGGAAGAATTCTTATTTTTTTTACTTTTAAGTCTTTCATAATAAAAAGATAATAGTTGTCTTCTTCCATAGTAACTGCCGAGGTAGGGAATGAAATATGATTTTTGTACTCTGCAATTATGATTTCTAGTTCAACTACTTCTCCAGGGATGAAAGTTTTATCCTCATTGCTAATTTCGAACTCTAGCTTATAAGATGGGGCATCATTACTCATTTGCCTTCCTATGCCAAGTAGTTTTGCTTCAATTGAATATTTATTGTTTTTAACCAATAGAGGACCCTTAGAATTTCTAATTTTCTCAGCATTTTCAGAACTAATATTTGCCTTACCAATTAATAGATTATTATCTAGGAACTGTATTAACTGAGCACCCCTAGAAATTTTTTGACCAATGTCAAAGAAGTACTTATTTATGTATCCGTCAAATGGAGCTCTAATGCTTAAATTATCAAATTCCCATAATACTTTCTTATATCTTATTTTTTGAGCCTCATATTCAAATTTATATGACCTATATAGATTCCACTGTGTTTCTTTTTCTTTATCTGAAATTATATTTTTTTCATGAAGCTTCAAACTATTTTTATAATTCGAGGAAGCTTCATCAAGCCTTGCTTTTGAAGCTTCTAGTAAATCTTCCGACTCCTTAAGTTCAAGCACCTTTCTTGTATCGGTCATTTGCATTATAATTTGACCTTTTTTAACAAAATCACCTATTTGAAACTCTTTATTTTTGATGGTTCCATCAGTTTCAGAAATTATTATAATACTTTTATTGCTATGCAATTTGGCTAAAAAATAGGACTTTTTCGCAAAATTTTCTACTTTTCTTTCGATGATTTCAACTTTTGGAGTTAATGGCTCCGGCGCTACAATAGCTTTTTTGGCAAATTTTATGTAATAGATTGAAGCCAATATTAAAGAAAATATTAAAAAGAATAAAAAAAGGCCTCTTTTCTTCGCCAACATTATGCTGATTAATATACATGATTTTAAAAGATAAAATTTGCATTTTTAGTATTAAAAAACTATTATTAGGAAAAAAGGTACTTTACTTAATATTTAGTACTTAGGAGGCTTATAATTATGGCGTTAACAAAATCACAAATTTCTAGTGCACTAGCTGAGAAATTAGGCATTTCTAAAGCTGATGCAACCCGTTTTATGGAATCTTTTGCTGAGCTGGCATGTTCTGAAGCTAAAGCAAGTGGGACTTTTACTGTACCTGGATTAGGAAAACTTGTCCTAGTGGATCGTAAAGCAAGACAAGGAAGGAATCCTCAGACTGGTGAAGTAATTCAGATTCCTGCAAAGAAGGTTGTAAAATTTAGAATTGCTAAAGCATGTAAAGATTCAATTTTATAGATTTATTTATAGAATGGAATTATCTCTAAGATAATTCCATTCTTATTCTTTTAATATAATCCCCTATTTTAATAGACAAGTTTGGTTTTGAAATGAGCCCCAAGTCTTCCACAGACTTATTTTTTGACACCATATAAGTAAAATTATTATTTTTACCGAATCCTGAATCAGGGAATGATATGTCATTGGCTACTATTAAGTCCAAATTCTTATTCTTAATCTTCTTCATGGCATTATTAATTGTATTCTCAGTTTCAGCACTAAATCCAATTAGAATTTGATTTGGTTTTTTTTCTTGACCAAGCCTAGCTAAGATATCATTTGTTTTTTCCATCTCAAAATTAATTCCACTATCATTTTTTTTAACTTTATTTTTTTCAAATTTTTTAAATTTATAATCACCAACTGCGGCCGCTTTTATTATTACAGTGAACTTATTCAAATCTTTAAATACCTCACGTTCCATATCTTCAACTGATTCACATTTTACTGTATTAAAATTACTAGCGAATTTTTCTTCCATATGCCCACATATAATTTTTGTTTTTGCGCCTCTTGCCTCTAAAACTTTAGCTAGGGCCAACCCCATCTTACCAGAAGATGGATTTGATATGAATCTTATGGGATCCAGATACTCTCTAGTTGCACCACAAGTAATTAATATATTTTCTTCTGTTAAATCCTTATTTTGGTCTTTTTTTTTAATAAAATTAAAAATTTTTTCCGGTTCGGCTAGGCGTCCTTTTCCTTCCCAACCGCATGCAAGTTCACCACTATCAGGCTCTACAAATTCCACACCATACTCCTGAAGTTTATTGATATTTTTTTGTATTACTGGATTTTCATACATATTTACATTCATTGCCGGGCAGATTATGACTCTTGATTTAGTTGCTAATAGTATATTTAGTAAAAGATTGTCTGCAATTCCATTAGAATATTTTGAGATAAAATTTGCAGTTGCAGGACATATTAAAATCAGGTCTGCTGAATCAGCGATATTAATATGAGAAATTTCTGATTCGTTCTCATCATACATATTTGACAAGACCTTGTTTCCAGATAAATATTGGAAAGTCATTTTACTTACAAATTTCTCGGCATTTTTTGTCATAGCAACAGTAACTTTAGCACCTTCCTTAATAAGCAGTCTGACCATTTCGCAGGCTTTATAGGCTGAAATGCCACCGGTTACTCCCAAAATTATATTTTTATTTATTAAACTATCTTTGCTTTTAATTTTTACCATCTGTTATTGCACCTTCAGAAGCTGAGCTAACTAATGCTGAATATTTATAAATTGCACCTGTCAAATGTTTTTGTGAGGGCTTTTTCCATTTTTTTTGTCTGGCAGCTATTTCTTTTTTAGTAATCTTGATTTCAAGTAATCTTCTAGATGAATCAATCTTGATAACATCATTATTTTTAATAATAGATATAAGCCCGCCGTCAAAGGCTTCGGGTGTTACATGTCCAACCACGAAACCATGAGTACCACCAGAAAATCTCCCATCTGTTATAAAAGCAACATCTGAGCCCAATCCTTGACCCATGATGGCTGATGTTGGAGCTAACATTTCTCTCATTCCTGGACCACCTTTTGGCCCTTCATATCTTATTACAATTACATGTCCTTTTTTAATTTTCTTTTTTAATATTGACTCCATACATTCTTCCTCTGAATCAAAAACAATTGCGGGACCTTCGAATACTAGACCTTCTTTTCCAGAAATTTTTGCAACTGCTCCATCTGGTGAAATATTCCCCTTGAGTATAACAAGGTGACTATCCTTCTTAATAGGGTTAGAAATGTCTCTTATTATTTTATTTCCCAAATTATCTTTTACATTTTTTAAATTTTCTTTCATTGTCTTTCCAGTAACTGTTAAACATTCACCATGTAAAAGATTATTATCTAACAGCCTTTTAAGTAACGGAGGAAGGCCACCAATCTCACAAAATTTTGCCATTACATGAGAGCCACTGGGCTTTAAATCAGCTAGAACGGGAACTTTTTTTCCAATTCTTGTAAAATCATCAATGGAAATTTTTACTTTTATAGCTTTAGCCATTGCAATTAAATGAAGAACAGAATTTGTTGAACCTCCTAGGGCGATTGTAACAGTTATTGCGTTCTCAAATGCTTTTTTTGTCATTATATCGCTTGGCCTAATATTTTTTTTGACAAGATTAATTAAAGCTTTGCCGGAGTTTAAACAATCCTTTTTTTTGTTGGGAGATATTGCTATTTGAGTTGAGCTCCCAGGCAAGCTCATACCTAATGCCTCAATAGCTGAAGCCATGGTGTTGGCGGTATACATCCCGCCACAAGAGCCTGGTCCAGGTATTGCTGATTTCTCTATTTGTTCTAATTCTTTTCTTGAAATTTGTTTATTGGAATAAGATCCTACAGCTTCAAAGACAGATACAACATCAATAGGTTTTTTCTTATGGATTCCAGGCATTATTGATCCACCATAAATAAAAATAGATGGTCTATCAAGTCTTGCCATCGCAATAAGACAACCAGGCATATTTTTATCACAACCACCAATAGTAATAACGCCATCAAATCCCTCTGCAGCAGAAACAGTTTCTATTGAATCAGCAATTACCTCTCTTGATATAAGTGAGTATTTCATTCCAGGAGTTCCCATAGAAATCCCATCAGAAACTGTAATTGTATTAAAGATTACAGCTTTACCACCATTTGTATTAGCTCCTTTGGCAGCTTGATTTGCCAACCCATCTATGTGCATATTGCATGGTGTAACCATTGCCCATGTAGAGGCAATCCCTATTATTGGCTTATTAAAATCAGGATTAGTAAAACCTACAGCCCTTAACATTGCTCTGTTAGGAGCCTTATCAAGTCCGTTGGTTACAAAAGATGAAAATTTTTTGTTTTTCATTATTTTAGATTGCTTTCAACAGCTTCCCAATTAATAATTTCCCAAAAAGCGTTTATATAGTCTGGCCTTTTATTCTGATAGTTAAGGTAGTAAGCGTGCTCCCAAACATCTATTCCTAATATAGGATTTAGACCAGAAGAAATAGGAGTATCTTGGTTTGGTGTTGAAAGAGTCACGAGTTTTCCACTCTTATCTTGGCACAGCCATCCCCACCCACTCCCAAATTGTTTAGTAGCTTTTTCATTAAATTCTGATTTAAAATTATCAAAACTTTCAAAAGAATCTGTAATTAAGCTATTCATATTCTCACTAGGTTTGCTGTCAGACTTTGGTCCAATAATTTGCCAAAATAATGTGTGATTATAATGACCACCACCACCATTTCTAACTGCAACTCTAATTGATTCAGGTATTTGATCCAGATTCGCTAACAAATCTTCTAAGCTTTTTTCAAAAAGCTCTGGGTAAGATTCTAGTGCTTTATTTAAGTTGGTTATATATGTTTGATGATGTTTTGAATGGTGAATCTCCATTGTTTTTGCATCAATGTAAGGTTCTAATGCATCATAAGAATATTGAAGTCTTGGTAGTTCAAAAGCCATAGTGGCACCTCTCTTTTAGTAATTTATATACTCTTAAATATACACTATGAAAAAAATTTTTGCATTTACCAGCTTTTTTTTGAATTGAATATTATTGATAAAAGTTTATATGCCAATTTTGCAGTAATAAAATTACATGAATTTATATTTTTAATTGGTGCCAGCTCTGTGATGTCTGCACCAATTACATTAGAATTTTCACTGATAGCTTGGATTAAATTAAGTGTTTCATCCCAAAATAACCCACCCGGCTCTGGTGTCCCTGTTGCTGGCATTAGGCTGGGGTCAAATACATCGACATCAAATGTAATATATACATTTTTATCCTGGATAAATTTCTTGATTTTTTTTAAATCCCATGATTTTTTATCTTTTGCATAAAAAGTATAGATTCTAGTCTTATTATTTTTTATAAAAATAATCTCTTCCTCTGATGTACTTCTAACCCCGATTGATACTAGCTTTAAATTTTTATTATCTAAACATCTTCTCATAGTACATGCATGAGAAAATTTATCGGATTTATATTTATCTCTTAAGTCTGAATGAGCATCAAATTGTACAAGAACTAAATCTTTGACTCTTTTAGTTATAGAATTAATGGCACCAATAGTTATTGAATGCTCCCCGCCCAAAATTAGTGGAAATTTACTTATATCTAAAACAGAATCAATTATTTTTTCTAAGTTACTAATAGCATTTATTGTATTGCCCAATTTTTGCTTAACTTTTAATGTTCTAATCCCAATTTTTTTAATTGGTTCATATTTTAGATCCTCATCATATAGTTCTAACTGATGTGAGGCCAAAATAATTTCACTCGGCCCCTTTTTTGTACCGGTACCGTAACTAACAGAGTTTTCTAAGGGATAAGGAACTATAATTGCTTGATAATTATCTTTTTTTGAATATTCAATACCTAGAAAATTCTTTTTTGAATTTTGAAAAATCATAGCTATATATTTTTTTCTATTTTTTGAAGCAACACTATTGTTTTGCAAGCTATTGCTTCATTTTTACCAATGGGTCCTAGACCTTCAAATGTTGTGGCTTTGATTGATATATTTTTCATATTTATTCTTATTATTGAACTCAACGACTTTCTTATTTTATTTTTATATCTAGATAAGTTTGGTTTTTCGCATATAATCGTGGAATCAATATTAACAATTCCATATGATTCTTTATCTAGTAATTTTAATATTTTTTTAAGAAAGTAGGTACTTCTTTTGTTCTTATTCTTTTGCTCTTTGTTACTGAAATGTTCACCAATATCACCCAGAGCTAGAGCTCCTAGGATTGCATCACAAATAGTATGAATTAACAAGTCAGCATCAGAATGACCGTCTAGACCTAATTTGCTAGGAATGTTTATGCCACCAATATAAAGCTTTCTTCTTTCTTTAGTTCTATGAATATCAAATCCAAGACCGATTCTATACATCTTTCAAAAGCTTTTTATAAATACTTAAATCCTTTTTAGTTGTTATTTTATTATTATATTCTAAATTCTCATAGATTTTAATCTTAAAATTATTTTTCTCTAAAAGTTGGGATTCATCTGTGTATGACTGAAAATCAATCCTATTTGAATAGCATTTTTCTAGAGCTGAATATTTAAAAATTTGTGGTGTTTGTGCTTTCCACAAACTCTTTCTATCTATTGTTTGAAGAATTGTTCCTTTTCTATTTTCTTTAATTGTATCAGTGATTTTAGAGGCAAGAATAACACCATGAGAACTCTTGATTTCCTTAGTAATATTATTCAAAAAACTAAAATTAAAATTAGGTCTAACAGAATCATGAATCACCACTAAATTCCTTTTGTTCTTTATTTCCATAAAAGCTCTATAAACACTCTTTGATCTAGAATTTGAGCCATAAACAATCTTGATATTATCCAAACCAAAGTTTTGAAGTTCCTTATAAATTGATTCTTCTTTTATTGATTTGTTAATTGTTAAGAAAATTTCACTGACATTTTTTATTTTTTTGATGGAAAGTAAGGGATAAATATAAATTGGAATTTTATTTATTTTTTCAAACTGCTTTGGACGAGTACTTCCAAATCTAGTACCTTTTCCAGCGGCTGTTACGATAATCGAAAGCATTTGCTCAGACATGAAATTAATAATAAGCAAGTACTCTAATCATGTAAATCACCTACTTTAGAGAAAATCATTCTTCCAGTAGGTGTTTGAATTACGCTTGTAATTACAATATCAACAAATTCGCTTATATGTTTTTTACCATTATCAATTACGACCATGGTCCCATCATCGAGGTATCCAACACCTTGTTTTTCATCTTTGCCTGATTTTGAAACTTTAATTTTCATTTTTTCACCAGGTAGTATTACAGGCCTTAAGGAATTTGCTAGTTGGTTAACATTCAATACTCTTACGCCCTGGAGGTTTGCAACTTTGGTTAAATTGAAATCATTGGTAACTAAATGAGCAGTTAACTCTTTGGCCAGCCTCACTAATTTTAAATCAACCTCTTTTATATTTGTGAAGTCTCTATCAAAAATTTTAACTTTTACATCTTTTTGTTCTTGTAATGCCTTAAGAACTTCGAGACCTCTTCTCCCTCTGACTTTTTTTAAGCTGTCATTTGAATCTGCAATCCATTGCAATTCCCTAATTACAAATTGTGGAACAACTATAGTTCCTTCCACGAAACCTGCTTTTGAGATATCGGAAATTCTTCCGTCAATTATAGCGCTAGTATCTAAAACTTTACTATGAAAAAATTCGTTTTCTTTTTTATCTTCAGGGTCTGGTCCGCCACCTTTTTTAAGACCAACGGCAATACCAAGGCATAAAACAGATAAGAAAACAATTGGATAGGTATAAAAAGGATATCTACTATTTAGTCCAATCATCTCAGAAAAATATGCAAAGGTTAGAAAAAAGAGTAGGGCTGCAGCAGTTCCTATAGTTGCACCTATTAATGCTTTTGCACTTAAATCCGTAAAAAGTTTTTCAGAATAGTAAACAAAAAAGAAAGTCAAAAGTCCGCAAAATAGACCGATACCAACTGAATATGGAAGAATTAAGTTTCCTGCGGACTTTAAATTACCTAAGGTAATCCAGAATCCTGCAATAGAACTAAGAATAGTAAAAATAATCCTTAAGGGAGTCATTTAAAAATTATAATGAATAAAGGTTAATTAACAAGTTTATGTAAGACATTTTAAAAATGTGTATAATATACTTTACCTAAATGATAGACAGATATAGTACAAAAGAAATGCAAAATTTGTGGTCTGATGATAACAAATATCAGAAATGGCTAGATGTTGAACTTGCTGTCTGTGAAGCATGGTCATTCTATGGTCATATACCCAAACAATCTTTTTTACGTATAAAAAAAAGAGCAAAATTTAATACAAAAGAAATTGATAAGCTGGAGAAGGTTATCAAGCATGATGTGATTGCATTTACTACTAATCTGGCAAAATCCATAGGTAAAGATTCGCGATTTGTACACCTAGGTTTAACGTCATCAGATGTTTTAGATACCTCACTATCTTTATTAATTGTAGATTCTGGAAATTTAATAAAAAAAGAGTTGAGTAATACAGTTAAGATTTTAACAAGGCTTGCAAAAGAACATATAAATACACCAATAATGGGTAGGTCGCATGGAATCCATGCCGAAGTAACTACATTCGGGCTAGTCGTTGCTAATTGGTTAGATGAAATGAAGCGCGCAAGAGATAGGTTAGAGAAGTCAATCAAAGTTTGTAGTGTAGGAAAGATGTCTGGAGCTGTTGGAACTTATTCAAATGTTCTTCCGAAAATCGAGGCGAAGGCCTGTTCTATACTAAAGTTAAAACCGGCAAAAATTAGCAGTCAAATCATTAATAGAGATTATCATGCCGAGTACTTCACTTCGTTATCTTTTATAGCCTCTTCAATTGAGAGGATTTCAGTCCAGATTCGACATATGCAACGAACCGAGGTTTTAGAAGTTGAAGAGCCCTTTTCAAAAGGTCAGAAAGGCTCCTCTGCTATGCCACATAAAAGAAATCCTATTCTATCTGAAAATTTATCGGGTTTAGCTAGAATAGTTAGATCTAATGCTCAAGCATCTTTTGAAAATATACCTTTATGGCATGAGAGAGATATTAGTCATTCTTCTGTAGAAAGAGTTATTGGGCCAGATTCTTCGACTTTAGTTCATTTTATGCTTAAGAGATCTAATTACATGCTTCAAAATTTAAATGTCTATAAAGAAAATATGTTAAGAAATATCTGGAAAACTAATGGAGTAATATTTTCTCAAAATATTTTAGTTAAGCTAATAGAGAAAGGTTTATCTCGTGAGGAATCCTATAAAATGGTTCAAGACTTAGCATTTCAAGCATGGAACAATGACAAAAATTTTAAAGACTTATTGCTTTCAGATAAAAAGATAATGAATATTCTCAACAAAGAGGAGCTTGAAAATTGCTTTGCTTTCAATAGTCTTTTTAAAAATGCAAAGAGCATACTTTCAAGAGTTATGAAGTAATGAACTTGGTTAGATTTACTCTTTTTATTCTTTTCTTTATTGTTGGTTGCGATTCTTTTAGGGGAGACCAAGAAAAAGAAGTAATCCTTGATAAGAATAAAGTTTTAAAAGATTTTAAGAGTAAATTTTCAGCCATAATTCCTGATGAGTCAATTGTAACAATTAGCGCTATCAAAGATTCTCCTATTAAAGGATTAAAAGAGGGAGTAATACTTTTTAAGACTATGAACGAGACTCAACAGTTATCTTTTTTTATATCGAATGATGGAAGATATATAATATTTCAACCACAGGTTTATGATTTTTCAGGGCCTACAAGGAATCCTGATTTAATGAATTCAATTAATTATAATGGAGTTCCAAGTACAAATGATAGGTCTGATAGCATAAGGATAGTTGAATATTCCGATTTTCAATGTCCAGCATGCAAATACGGTGCAAATATAGTAGCTAGATTAAAAAGTGAATATGGAGATAAGATTACTTTTTATTTTAAACACTATCCTTTGAGTTTTCATAAGTGGGCTGATGATGCAGCTTATTTTACCTCTTGTATTAATGAAAAGCTTGGAGCAACAAATTTTTGGAAGGCACATGATTTAATTTTTGCAAATCAGGAAAAATTAAGCGAACAGTCTTTCAACGAAAATATAAATCAGATTTTTACTGCAAAGGTAAAATTTGACTTTAATTCATGTTTAAATTCAGAATCTAAATATTCAAAGTTTGTTGAATCAAGTATAGAAGAGGGTGTTTCTCTAGGTGTTAGATCTACTCCAACTTTTATTGTAGAGGGACATATAATCCCAGGAGCTGATTATAAAAAAATAAAAGATGCAATAGACACTTTTATTGAAAATTAAAAATGTTTTCTTCGTTTCTTGGAGTAATTTATATAAAGCTGGTGATATCTTAGTATGACTTTTTTAGAAAAAATAAATCAAATTGTGGATTTAAACAAAGAGAAAATTTCAGATTGGTTTGTAAAGAAAGAATCAGAGGTGAGTCTACCCTTTTATACTTCTGTTGATTTAAGAGTTTCCGAAAATAAAATTGCTGCTGTTGATACAAATATTTTTCCTGGTGGTTTTAATAATTTGTGTACTCAGTTTATTAATGAAGCTGCATTACTCACTAAAGAATTTAAAGCTAAAAGTCATAGCAGAAAGATTAAAAAAGTTTTAATTGTTCCGGAGCTTCACACTAGAAATAATTTTTATTGGGACAACATACTTTCTCTTATTCAAATTTTAGAAAAGGCTGATATGAAAGTTAGAGTAGGTTTGTATGAAAGTGAATTCGATAAATATGACTTCTCAGCATCTAACAATGAAAAAGTTATGGCTGCGAAGATTGTAAGAGAAAATAATAAATTATTTTTAAAAGATTTTGAACCAGATTTAGTTTTAATTAATAACGATTTATCAGACTATTCCCCGCGTATACTTCAAGATTTGGATCAATTAGTTGTTCCACCAATAGAAGTAGGATGGCATGCAAGAAAAAAAAATATTCATTTTGAATTTTATAATAAGTTAGTTGCAGAATTCGCTGAAATGTTGTCTTTAGATCCATATAATTTTTCACTTTCTACAAAGTTAGTTGACGATATTAATTTTGATATATCTGAAGACAGGGAGAGACTTGCTGATTTGGTTAATCAGATGATTAAAGAATTAAAAAAACACTATAATGTCAAAAAACCTTTGATTTTTATTAAAAATAATACTGGTACATATGGGATGGCGGTTATGCAGGTTCAAGATGGAAATGAGTTGTTGTCATTGAATAGAGATGGTAGAAAGAAAATGAAAGTCTCAAAAGGAGGAAGTTTCTTGAAGAATATCATTATCCAAGAAGGTGTTGAAACTATATATACAAATAAAGAACCTGTTTATTACCTAATAAACTCTTCAGTGGCAGGTGGATTTTATAGGTCTAATGATTCGAAAAACTCTAAGCAGAATCTTAATACAAAAGGAATGTATTTTGAATGTTTATGTAAAAAGAAAGGTGAAGGGTGTAATGATATTGATTGTCAGAGATATGTCTTTCCCTCTTTAGAGGCAATTTCTCGTATTGGGTCTTTAGCTACAGGCTATGAAATTGAATACTTATTGAAAAAGAATCAAAGTTCAGATGATTCTTCACTTAGCGCTTTATTGTAAGCAATTAGCGCGTCTCTTCTTGCAAGAATCCCAAGAATTTTCTTTGATCCAGTTCTTGAAACAACAGGAAGCATGTCGCCTTTATCCCAATGTTTGAGGACTTCTAGCATTGATTCATCAGGAGTAACAGTGTTTACATTTGTTGACGCTAAGTCTTTCATTACAATTACATCACGTAGCTCTTCTTCCAGGACCCATCCACGGTAATCTTGAACAGTTATGATTCCTGATAGGTTATCGTCTTGATCAATTAAAGGAAATGTTGTTAAGTGAGTGGATGGTAGAAATTCAATAAATTTACCAAGAGTCATTTTTTCTGGAATAGTTACAACTTCTTTCCTCATGATTTCATTTACTTTCATATTGCTTAATATATTTGATTCTTCGTTCTGGATAATTTCTAAGTTTTCATTTTTTAAATAGCATGCTTCAAAAGACCTACCAATGATTAGCCTATAAATTGATGTCCCAATGACAGAACTGATCATAACGGGTAGAACCGCTTGGTATGTTTGTGTTAGTTCAAAAGTGAAAAAAATGGCAGTTAAAGGCGCCTGAGTCATAGCTGCAAGGAAAGTACCCATTCCTACAATAGAATACGAAGTTGTTAATTCCCCTGGTATTAATTGAGGATAGAAAATTGATTCTACACCGAAGCCAAAGAGATATCCGCATATCGCACCCATAAAAATCGAAGGAGCAAATATACCTCCTGGCCAGCCGCTATTAAGAGTTATCGAGGTAGCTATGGGCTTTAATAAAAGAATTCCAATTGCTATCCAAATTGAATATTCATAAGTCATCGCTTTTCTCAGGGCATCGGATCCATCACCTAATACATCTAATCCTATACCGAAAGGAATTATTGCCAAAAGTCCCAATACTACTCCCCCTATTATTGGTCTTATTTTAAAATTTGGTACATAATCATCAAATTTCTTCTCTATAAAAAAGTGAAGTTTAGTAAAGAAAGATGATGCAAAACCAATTGCAACACCCATGAGTGCATATATAAAAAGCTCATTGTAATTAAAGATAAGGAAATCTATTCTGGTAAATATATCTTGTTCTGTTCTAAAAAAGCCCGCAATTACCGTTGCTGTAGCAGCAGATATGACAACAGGTAAGAAGCTTCTAATTTTGATATTTCTGAGTAAAGCAACTTCTTCAACAAAAAGGACTCCTGTAATAGGAGCATTAAATGCAGCAGCAATAGCACCTGCAATTCCACAAGCAATAAATATTTTTAAGTCACTTTTCTTTATTCTAATTCTTTGCCCTACAATACTACCAATTGATCCTCCGAGTTGGGCCATAGGTCCTTCTTGGCCCACAGATCCTCCAAAACCTAAAGATACAATTTGGGAGAAACCTTTTAATATAGTTTCTTTTATTCCTATAACTCCACTACCCCTAGAAACTGTATGAATAAATTTATGAAATTTATATCCAAGAATATCGTCCCTATCTGATAAATATGAAATAAAAAATAAAATCAAGCCCCCAACAATTGTTCCAAATATGACCATATTGCTAGATTCTAGAGGGGAAATAAATAAAAGATTAACGGTATTATATAGCCAATGAAATATAACATTAGAGAAGCCAGCACATATACCAACAATAAATCCCACTATAATGAAATAGGTGTATTGGTTAGTCCAGAGATCTGAAATAGTTAAACGAATTTTTTTGCTAGGCATTGTAACTCTATAATTTTAATAATAAACTATTATAGATTTACTCTCCATAGTAATCGGTTTGACTATGACTTTTTTTCATGTGAAACTTAAGTCGTTTTAGAGGCACAAAATGGCTATTGATGATCCAAATAATTATTCGTTGGGAAGTTTTTTTCTTGCATTAGCAAGCATTTTTGTAGTTGGAAAAGTTATAAGCTCGATTTTTGTCAAATTTAGACAACCCGAGGTTCTTGGTGAGCTCACTGCAGGCGTGATACTTGGTTCTCTAGCATTAATACCTTTATTAAATGAGCCCGGATATCATGTATTTCATTTATTAGCTGAGGTTGGAGTAGCTATTCTACTTTTTGAAATAGGCCTCGAAACAGATTTAGATGATTTACTAAAAGTAGGAGTCCCTTCTTTGCTTGTAGCTATTTTAGGGATTGTAGTACCTTTTGGTCTAGGTTTTTATTCTGTCTACATATTGAATACATACTCTTTGATTAGTTTTACCTCTGACACATCTTTACTGCTCGCTGCTCTGACCATCGGCGCTACTCTTACTGCCACGAGCGTTGGAATAACTGCAAGAGTTTTGTCAGAATTAAAAAAGTTAAAAAGTATAGAATCCAAAATCATTTTGGGCGCTGCTGTTATCGATGATGTTTGTGGATTAATAATTTTAGCTGTAGTAAGCGCACTTATTACCTCTACAAACTCTGGGGGAGGTGCTACTGTTGAATTATTAACTGTGGGAATTATTTCGGCTAAGGCAATAGGATTTCTATTTATTGCAATAATACTCGGCAACCTTTTTACAAAAAAGTTATTTATTTTTATTCATAGTTTAAAAGCCAGAGGAAGTTTACTGCTCGGAGCGCTTGCTTATACTTTTGTCTTTGCCTACTTAGCTCAACTTGCGGGTTTGGCACCAATAATAGGAGCTTTTGCCGCAGGCTTACTTTTAGCTAAAACTCACCAAAAAGATTTAATTGAAGACAGACTTAAACCAGTGGCTGATGTGTTTATACCTATTTTCTTTATTATGGTCGGATCCGCTGTTGATGTTTCTGTTTTCAATCCCTTTATAAAAGAAAATATTGCGGTTATAATTTTAGCTTTAGTTTTATTTATAATTGCTGTGATAGGTAAATTAGTTAGTGGCTTGGGTGCTTATTCTTTAAAAGCAAATAAGCTAGTAATAGGAATCGGAATGATACCGAGAGGAGAAGTAGGACTTATTTTCGCTTCAATGGGACTTGCTACAGGAGTCTTAGGCAGTAGTGATTATTCAGCTCTTACAGTAATGGTTATGTTGACAACTTTTATAGCTCCACCTCTCCTTTATCGTTTCTTTAGAGATTAGTAATGAATAGTTTTTTTATTTTTTTAGTTTTATTTACTTTTGATGCTGTTGCAGCTGATTCCTCCAATGTCTTATCCGTTGATAGTACTTTTTTTATTGAACTAGGAATTTTTATTTTTATAATCCTTTTTTTAAATAAGTTCTTATTTCAGCCACTTCTTGATTTAAAGGAAAATCGTGATGTGGAAACTTCTGTCAGAATTGAAAGAGCCAAAAGTATGGACGAACAAGCTATTGAAATCGAGAAGGACTATAAAAAAAGAATATCGGATTTCAAGATTGAGATTGAAAATTCATCAAATGATAAGATTACTGAAGCCAAGAAACAGGCCGAGGACCTAATTAGAAAAGCCAAAGACCAATCGTTAATGGAAATTGAAAATGCTAGGAAGAACCTAAATTCTGAATTATATTTAAAGATAGCTGATATTAGTATTGATGATATAGGCAAAGAAGATAGTGAAGTAGCTAAAAAAATAAAAGAATTAGTGTCTGAAATAAAAGGGAAACTTTAAACTATGTCTGAAGAAATTAATATCGCTGGTCAGTTAAAATTTGCTTCGCAGCACCTTTTTAACTTAATTGTCTTTATAGGCATCTTATATTATTTTTTAAAAGATATTGTCGTCAAGTTTTTTTCGAGTAGGAGTTTAAAAATTAGTAAGGAAATACAAGAAGCAAATGCAGTAATCGAAACTTCTCAAGAAGCATATAATATTAGTTCTCAGAAAATAAGCCTTATTGATTCTGAACTTACAGAATTGAGAAATTCAATAGATTTGACTACGAATCGTAAAACTTCAGAAATAATTGATAATGCAAATATTATTGCAAAAAAAATTAAGACAGATACTGAAGATATTATAAAGCTCGAGTCTTTGAGACTGAAACTAGAAGTAGAAAGTATTATCCTAGAAAAGTCTTTAGAGATAGCAAAGTTAGAGATTAGAAAAGAAATAAATGATGAAAAAGATATACAATTAATATCATCCTTTTTAAGCGAGGTAAAGCAGAATGCCATCAGCAACAGTTAATGATTTTTTTATTGCTCTAACTTCTGAGGCCTCATCCAAAGAAAATTTAGAAAAGGTTTATCTAGGTCTTTCAAATTTTGTCCGTGCTTTTGACAATGATAAGAATATAAGACTTTGTTTAATTAACGATATATACCCCTCTGCAGTTAAGAACGATTTGATTTCTCAAATAGTTTCTGAGTGTGAATCGACGAGGAAGTTTCTTGAAGTTATTATTGAATTTAATCTTCTCAAGTCCTTTGTTGAATCAAGAGAGTTTTTTTTAAAAAAACTCAGAAAACTTTTAGGTAAGGTTAAAATTGAAGTTGTAACTGTTAATGTCTCCCAAAAAGATAAATTAGATTTTATTAAATCACAATTAGAGGGAATTTGGGGAACTAACCTCGAACTTTCATTCAAAGAAAACCAAGAAATATTAGGCGGAATAGTTTTACAAGTGGAAGATAAGTATTTTGATGGTTCCATATTAGGAAAAGTTAATGAATTAAAAAAAATAAACATAAAAGGAGAATTCAATGTCTGATATTAACGTCCAAAATATAAGTGAGCAACTAAGACAAAAAATTCAAGGATTTCAGTCAAGCTTCAAATCTTCAGAGGTAGGTACTGTGACAACTGTTGGAGATGGTATCGCAAAAGTTTATGGCTTAGATGAAGCTATGGCTGGAGAGTTGGTTACATTTGATAGTGGTGTTTTTGGTTTAATTCTTAACCTAGAAGAAGATAGTGTAGGTGTTGCAATCTTTGGTGCTGACGAATTAGTTATTGAAGGTGATAAAGTAAAAAGGACCGGAGAAATTGCACGTGTTGGGGTATCTGATTCTATGCTCGGTCGTGTTGTAGATGGCTTAGGAAAACCAATCGATGGTAAAGGTGATGTCGTAACTGATGAGTTTAAAACTGTTGAAATTAAAGCCCCCGGCGTTGTTGCTAGGAAGTCAGTAAATGAACCTTTGCAAACTGGGATAAAAGCTATTGACTCAATGATTCCTATAGGAAGAGGCCAGAGAGAACTTATTCTGGGGGATAGACAAACAGGTAAAACTGCTATTGCTATCGATACAATAATCAATCAAAAAGGAAAGGGAGTATATTGTATTTACGTTGCTATAGGACAGAAGCAATCAACTGTCGCCCAAGTTGTGGAAAAATTAAAAGAGAATGGAGCTTTAGAGTATACAACGGTAGTCGCGGCAAATGCCAGCGATCCGGCACCATATCAATTCTTGGCACCCTTCACAGGTTGTGCTATAGGTGAGCATTTTAGAGATTCCGGTAGACATGCATTAGTTATTTATGACGATCTCACAAAACATGCATATTCTTACAGACAATTATCTCTCTTGCTTAGAAGACCTCCGGGTAGGGAAGCTTACCCTGGTGACGTTTTCTATCTTCATTCTAGATTGCTCGAAAGAGCTGCAAAAATGAGTGACGAAAATGGTGGAGGTTCTTTAACTGCTTTGCCAATAATTGAAACTCAAGCTGGAGATGTTTCAGCCTATATTCCTACTAATGTTATATCAATTACCGATGGCCAAATATATTTAGAAACTGACCTTTTTTATTCCGGCGTTAGACCTGCTATTAATGTTGGGCTATCTGTATCAAGAGTAGGAGGCTCAGCTCAAGTGAAAAGTATGAAAAAAGTTGCAGGTACGCTCAGATTAGACTTAGCTCAGTATAGGGAAGTTGAAGCGTTTTCTGCCTTCGCTTCTGATTTAGATGAAGCAACAAAAGCTCAATTAAAAAGGGGCTCTAGATTAGTTGAAGCTTTAAAGCAAGGCCAATATGTTCCACTTCCTGTAGAAAAGCAAGTCTTACTTTCTTTTGCTGTAACCAATGGATTTGCAGATGAGATTGAGGTCGAAAAAATTGGTGACTTTGAAGAAAAACTTTATGATTACTTTGAGTCTTCACATAGAGATTTGTTAGATAAACTTCAAACAGATTACTCAGATGAAATTATCTCAGAATTAAAAGCATCTCTAGAAAAGTTCAAAGGAGTGTATACAACATAAAATGCCAAGTTTAAAGGAAATTAGAAATAAAATCTCTAGTGTTAAAAGCACTAAGCGTATTATGCAAGCTATGAAAATGATTGCTACTGTTAAATATGCAAAAACCCAGATTATGTTGAATTCATTTAGGCCTTATTTTAAGTCCTATAAAGACATAGTTAATATAGTTACTTCTTCCATAAAGGAGTCACCTAGTAGGTTCCTTAGTGTTGGCAATGATTCAGCAAATGATGTGCTGATTATTGTTTCTTCTGATAGGGGTCTCTGTGGATCATATAACACAAGTTTATTTAGAATGATTGAGAAGTATGATTTTAAGTCCGAAAGAATTAATAATTTTTACGTAGGCAAGAAAGGCTTCGACTATTTTAAGGCAGACAGCTTTGGAGATAATATTACAAGCTTAACAGAAAAAAATTATAAAATAATTTCTGAGCAAGTTTCTAGTCAACTTCTTGCACCTTTCATGAATCAGGAAATTGATAATATCTATATTGCTTACAATAAATTTGAAAGTGCAATTTCCCAAGTTCCTACAATTAGTAAGATTCTTCCAATCCAGCTTGATGATAAAGAAATGAAAGAAGATAACCCAGGGGATATTTTAATAGAGCCTGGAATTGAATCATTTGTTGAAGAAGTTTTACCGAAATTTTTTAATTTAACTATTTCAAGTATTTTATTAGAATCAGTTACTAGCGAACATGCAGCAAGAACTGCTGCAATGGACAATGCCACAAGGAATGCTGACGACATTCTTAGAGATACGACAATACTATTTAATAAAACTAGGCAAGCATACATTACTACGGAGTTAATGGATATTGTTAATGGGGCCGAAGCTATTAAATAAAAAGGAGATTATGATGAGTAGTGAAAATTTAGGACAGGTTATTCAAGTTTTAGGACCAGTTATTGACGTGGAGTTTGTGACCGAAGAGCTTCCTCCAATTAATACTGCATTGAAGTTGACTAATCCTCTTATTAGTGAGGCGACTTGGAATTTAACCATTGAGGTTGCACAGCAAATTGGAAGTAAAAGAGTTAGGTGCATTGCTATGGATACAACGGATGGAATTAAAAGAGGCGAAAAAGTCTTAGATACTGGAATGCCAATTAGTATCCCAGTTGGTAAAAATGCTTTAGGAAGAATGATGAACGTTATTGGTGAACCAATTGATGGAGTAGGGCCTATAGAATCCGAATCTCTTAGCCCAATTCATAAGCCTGCACCATCTTTTCAAGAGCAAAGTACAAAAACAGAAGTTTTCGAAACAGGTATCAAAGTTATTGATTTGTTAGCACCATTCTTAAAGGGTGGAAAGATTGGTTTGTTTGGGGGTGCAGGAGTTGGTAAAACTGTACTTTTAATGGAGCTTATTAATAACGTTGCTAAAGAGTACGGTGGATATTCCTTCTTCGCTGGTGTTGGGGAAAGAACTAGAGAAGGGAATGACCTTTATATGGAAATGAAAGAATCCGGCGTTCTCAAAAATACGGGACTAGTTTTTGGACAAATGAATGAACCACCTGGTGCTAGAGCTAGGGTTGCTTTAACTGGCTTAACACAAGCAGAACATTTCAGAGATCAAGAAGGCCAAGATGTTTTACTATTTGTTGATAATATATTTAGATTTACACAAGCTGGTTCAGAAGTATCAGCCCTTTTAGGTAGAATACCCTCGGCTGTTGGATACCAGCCTACTTTGGCAACTGACTTAGGTGCATTACAGGAAAGAATAACATCAACTGTAAAAGGTTCTATAACCTCAGTCCAGGCGATTTATGTTCCAGCTGATGATTTAACAGATCCTGCGCCTGCCACTACATTCGCTCATTTGGATGGTACGATTGTTTTATCAAGACAATTGTCAGAATTAGGTATTTATCCTGCTGTTGACCCATTGGATTCAACCTCTAGAATGCTTGATCCGCGAATAGTGGGAGATGAGCATTATAGGGTTGCTAGAGAAGTACAAAGGATTCTTCAGCGATACAAACAACTGCAAGAAATAATTGCAATTTTAGGCATGGATGAACTATCAGAGCAAGATAAAATTGATGTATCTAGAGCTAGGAAGGTGCAAAGGTTCTTATCTCAACCTTTCTTTGTTGCTTCTCAGTTTACAGGACTGGATGGTAAGTATGTTTCTATTGAGGATACAATTAAGTCCTTTGATGAAATCTTAACCGGTGAATTAGATAGCCTTCCTGAGCAAGCATTCTACCTGGTAGGAAGCATAGAAGAAGCTAAGGAAAAAGGAAAAACTTTAGAATAATATGAGTGATTTTTTCGATTTAACTATATATTCTCCTGAAGATATTATTTTTAATAATCAGGCTGTAGAACTGAATGCAACAAATTCAGTTGGTGACTTTGGAATTTTACCTGGACATACTTTTTTCTCTTCAAATATTATTTCCTGTAATTTAACATTTAAGAGTAAGGAAGGGACCCTTAAAAAGTACAAGGTGGGCCCAGGCCTAATTAGCGTGAAATCAGATAAAGTTATTGTTGTTTTGGAAACGGCAGAAAATATAAATATATAGAGTATTATTCGTAGTAATAGTCTAGTCCGAGATGATCAATGTTCTTTTCTCCAGCTAAAAATCTCAAAGTATTTTTAAGTTTCATAGATTGAATAAATACATCGTGTTCCGGATAAAGCTTTGACCCTACCATTGGGCTTTTAAAGTAAAAAGACATCCATTCTTGGATACCATCCATTCCTGCTCTTTGAGCTAAATCCATAAATATAATTAAGTCTAAAACTATAGGTGCAGCTAATATGCTATCTCTACATAAGAAATTAACTTTGATTTGCATCTCATATCCTAGCCAACCAAATATATCAATATTATCCCATGCTTCTTTCTGATCTCCTCGTGGAGGATAATAATTAATTCTGACTTTATGATAATAATCTCCATATAGCTCTTTATTGATTTCTGGTTGAAATATATGCTCTAATACACTTAACTTACTTTCTTCTTTAGTTTTAAAATTCTTTGGATTATCGAGAACCTCTCCATCTCTATTACCTAGAATATTTGTTGAAAACCATCCATTTAATCCTAGTAATCTACTTTTAATCCCAGGAGCAAGTATTGTTTTCATTAAAGTTTGTCCAGTTTTAAAATCTTTACCTGCTATTGGAACCTTATTATTTTTGCTTAATTTTTCTAAAGCTGGTATGTCAACAGAAAGGTTAGGGGCACCATTTGCGTATGCGGCACCACACTTGATAGCAGCATAAGCATATATCATGCTGGGCGATATAAATTTGCTGTTCTTTTTTAGACCATCTTCAAAGCTTTTTATAGTTTCGTGGACACTGCTTTTTTTAAGAAAAATTTCAGTACTTCCACACCAAATCATTACAAGTCTATCAATGTTCTTTTCCTTTTTAAAAGTTTTGATTTCATTTATTAATTCATTGGCTAATTTAAAATAATTTTTTTCTTTTTTTATATTTTTTCCATTTAGGTTTTCTGCAAACTTTTTATTAAATACTGCCTTTCCTGGTTTAATCATTTCAAGCTCACTTTTAACTTCCTCAACCAAAGACCCATCTAAAACACCGGCCTTTTTAGTTGCTTTATAGCAGTCATCTGAGTAGACATCCCATCCAAAAAATTCTAAATTTTCGACTTTTGCTAAATCTACTAAGTCTTTGATTAAGGGTGATTTTTTTTCAGTACGTTTACCTATTCTTATGGTCCCCATTTGAGACAATGAGCCAAACAACTTCCCATTTCCTTTTTTGTATAGTTCTATGCCGGCAATGAAAGTTGTGCTGACCGCTCCACCAATACCAGGTATTAAAACGCCTAATTTTCCTTTGGGTTTTGAAATCTTGAATTTCTTTTTCATTGTTTCGAGACTTCTATCTTTTAGAGAACTGTTGACCTCTTCTGGCTTTTCTTTTTCCATATTTTTTACTCTCAACCATTCTGGAATCTCGAGTAAGAAGGCCTTTAGGCTTTAATTTAGATCGAAAAGATTCATTATATAAAAGAATTGCTTTAGATATTCCAAGCCTAACAGCTCCTGATTGACCACTTAGCCCACCACCTAAAACGGATATATTAAAATTGAAGTCATTATCTGTTTCTGTAACACTTAGGGCTTCTGTTGCATTCTTTACCCAGAATTCTCTAGGAAAATATTCCTTTATATCTCTTTTATTAATTGTAATATGACCATCACCTTTTGTAAGCCATACTTTAGCGATAGAGTTTTTTCTTCTTCCTGTAGCGTAATATTTATCCAATTTAAACCTCTATAGCCTTTGGATTCTGACCCTGATGAGGATGAGATGAATCTTTATAGACTTTTAATCTTTTCATAAATATGCTTTGCCATTTATTTTTTGGAAGCATACCTTTAACAGCTTTTCGTAAAACTTCTGTTGAATCCTTTTCCATTAAATCACCAGCTTTTGTACTTCTGAGACCGCCAGGGTAGCCAGTATTTTTGTAGTAAAATTTATGCTCTAATTTATTACCAGTAAATTTTATCTCATTTGAATTCACTATAATTACAAAGTCTCCATTATCACAACCTGGAGTATAATCAGATTTATTTTTACCTATTAAAATACTTGCAACTTTGGTAGCCAACCTTCCTACAATCTTATCTTTAGCATCTAATAGTAGCCATTCTTTATTGCTCATAACTTTCCTTAATTAAATGAAATTAAGCTATTATAGTACTGTAATGTTGTTGTAAGTCAATAATAGTTTTGAGTGAAATAGTCATTTTTATCGGTTATATTATCTTTATGAATATGGGGAGATACATTGCAGGTAAGTAAGTCCTTAGACTATGCTGTTCGTTCTTTAACTTATATAGCTAAAGAAAAAGCAAACGTCTTTACAATTAGAGATATTTCTGAAAAACAGCACATACCACAGAATTATTTGGCAAAGATTATGAGGAAGCTTGTTCAAAAAGGTCTTTTGAGCTCTTCACCCGGTCCCGAAGGTGGGTATTCTTTGAGAAAGTCTACTGACGAAATTTCGCTTAAAGATGTATATGAAGCAATAGAAGGAGATATGCAGCTAATAGATTGCATGGAAAAAAATGTTGTCTGTGAACTGTTTAACTCATGTAGTCAAAGATCAGTTTGGGACCATCTTCAATTACATACTCTGAATTTTCTTAATGATATTTCCGTAGAAGATATTGCTTCTAATAATTTTAAAATGAAAACTAAGTAATAGTGAGGGGGAGATTAAGGGATGACCGAAGAATTAAAGATTGATAATGATCAAGCAACTAAAGAGATGCTTGAAAATAACGAATATAAATATGGTTTTGTTACTGATATTGAGCAAGAAATAATACCAAAAGGAATCAGTGAAGAAGTTATAAATTTTATTTCAAAAAAGAAAAATGAACCTAGTTGGCTTTTAGATTTTAGACTTAAAGCTTATAGTAAATGGAAGAAAATGAAGGAGCCCTCTTGGGCAAAACTTAATGTTGAACCCATAAAATATGATGACATAAGTTATTTTGCCGCTCCTAAGGAGATGCCAAAATCACTAGATGATATAGACCCCGAAATTCTTGATACATATAATAAATTGGGCATACCTTTAGAGGAGCAAAAGCAGTTAGAAGGAGTTGCAGTTGATGTAGTATTCGACAGCGTATCGTTAGTTACTACTTTTAAAGAAAAACTTGCAAAGCTTGGAATAATTTTTTGCTCATTTTCTGAAGCTGTAGAGAATCACGAGGACCTTGTAAAAAAATATTTAGGAAAAGTAATACCCGCTGGCGATAACTATTTTGCTGCTTTAAATGCATCTGTTTTTACTGATGGCTCATTTGTTTATATACCTAAGGGTGTCAAATGTCCAATGGAGCTTTCAACTTATTTTAGAATCAATGCTGAAGATACTGGGCAATTTGAAAGAACTCTTATAATAGCTGAAGAGGGAAGTAGTGTTAGCTATTTAGAGGGTTGCACTGCCCCTAAAAGAAGTACAAGTCAGCTGCATGCAGCATGTGTAGAATTAATTGCCTTTGACGACGCTACCATTAAATATTCCACAATCCAAAATTGGTACCCCGGCGATAAGAATGGAAAAGGCGGAATTTACAATTTTGTAACTAAAAGAGGGAATTGTGTTGGTAAGAATTCAAGAATATCCTGGACACAAGTAGAAACAGGTTCATCTATTACATGGAAGTATCCAAGTTGTATCTTAACAGGTGATAATTCCGTAGGTGAATTTTATTCAGTGGCACTAACAAATAATAGACAACAGGCAGATACAGGCACCAAGATGATTCATTTAGGAAAAAATACTAAAAGTACTATTGTTTCAAAGGGTATATCTGCAGGTCATGGACAAAATATCTACAGAGGCTTGGTCGAAGTCTCAAAAAATGCTACAAATGCTAGGAACTATACGGTTTGTGACTCGATTCTAATTGGTGAAAATTGCGGTGCTCATACTTTTCCCTATATAGAAGTTAAAAATACAACTGCACAGCTTGAGCATGAGGCCACTACTTCAAAAGTTGGTGAAGATCAAATTTTTTATTGTCAGCAAAGAGGAATGTCTGAAGAAGATGCGCTCTCGTTAATTGTTAACGGTTTTTGCAAAGAGGTATTTAAAGAGTTACCTTTTGAGTTTGCTGTTGAAGCAGAAAGGCTTCTCAGTGTAAGCTTAGAAGGAAGTGTTGGCTAGACTTTAAAGTTTAATTATTTATTAGGGAGTTTTTTATGTTAGAGATTATAAATCTTCATGCTGAAGTTGAGGGCCAAAAGATTTTACAAGGCCTTAATTTGAAAATTGACAAAGGTGAAGTTCATTCTATTATGGGCCCTAATGGTTCTGGAAAGAGTACACTTGCATCTATTCTTGCTGGCAAAGAAGATTACGATATTACTGATGGCGACATAGTCTATAAAGGTGAAAGTATTTTAGAGCTTTCTCCTGATGAAAGAGCGCAAGAGGGCATTTTTTTGGCTTTTCAATACCCTATAGAGATACCTGGCGTATCTAATGGTTATTTTCTTAGGGAAGCATACAATTGTATAAATGAGGCACGTGGTAATAAGCCGTTGAAGCCTGTTCAATTTGGAAAATTAGCAAAAGAGAAAATTAAAATGTTAAAAATGGACGATTCCTTTTTACAAAGGTCTTTAAACGAAGGCTTTTCTGGTGGAGAGAAAAAAAGGAATGAGATTTTACAAATGGCAATATTAGAGCCATTACTATCAATTTTAGATGAAACTGACTCAGGCCTGGATATTGATGCGTTACAAATTGTAGCTAACGGCGTCAATTCATTAAGAAGTAAAGAGACGTCTTTTTTGGTCATAACTCATTATCAAAGGCTCCTTGACTATATAGTTCCTGACTTCGTTCATGTTCTAGTAGAGGGAAGAATAGTTAAGTCAGGAAATAAAGACCTCGCACTAGAGCTTGAATCAAAAGGGTACTCTTGGTTGGAAGATTAAATATGGAAAAATTAGATACCAGACTTATAAAGAATTTCGAAGAAAGAAACCTTAGTAAGCATTCACTAGGTTGGATTAGTGATTATAGATCAACTGCAATTAATTTAGTTAAAGAGATGGGAATGCCGAAACTTTCTGATGAGGACTGGAGGTTTACAAGCTTGAAAGATTTTTCTTTAAAAGATTTTTCACCTATCTTTTCATCAAAATCTAACTTTAAAAAGCCTAGTCTCCCAGATTATATTGATAAAATTGACGGATATTTTATTTATATTCATAATGGCAATCTTGTCTCAGGCACCGAATACCCATTTATTGTTGAACCGTTGGAAGCTTCTTTTGAATCCCCCGAGGTTAAAAAAGTCTTGCTAGATGATACATTGTCTAAAAACAAGGATTTTTTTTATGAGCTTGGTTCTGCTTTTATTGAAAATGGACTCTATTTGAAAATAAATAAATCACAAAAGATTGATAAGCCCATAATTATAATTAATAGCTTTGACTCTGAGTTAGATAATAAATTCTTAAATACTAGAAATATATTCTTTTTTGGTGAATCATCATCGGCAGAAATAATAGAATATTCTCTTTCAGACTCACAAAATGAATATTTTTTAAATAAGACTACAACTGTTAATATTGAAAGTAACTCTAATGTGGAGCATTTACTTGTCGAAGCAGGAAATAAAAATTCATATATTTTTTCAAATCTTAAAATTATTCAATCCAGAGACTCCAACTTTACTACTAATTCGATTCTAACAGGAGGACTCCTTATTAGGAATAATGTCCATCCAATGTTAAATGGTGAAGGTGCAAATTCGAATATTTTAGGACTTTATCTTTCAACAGAAGAACAACTAATGGATAATTATATGTTCGTTGAGCATTTAAAGGCAAATTGTGAAAGTAGGCAGTTGTATAAAGGACTATTGAATGATTCCTCAAAAGGTGTTTTTCATGGAAGAATTCTTGTTCATGAGGAGGCTCAACAAACTAATGCCTATCAAACGAATAGAAACCTTTTACTGTCCGATGATGCTCAAGTCGATACTAAGCCACAATTAGAGATTTATGCAGATGATGTTAAGTGTTCGCACGGTGCTACAATTGGTCAAATAGACAAAGAGGCACTTCTATATCTTCGTGCCAGAGGAATTAGTAAAGATAAAGCAATGTTAATGTTAATAAAGGCTTTTACGGATGAAGTGTGTGAGCCAATAAAAAATCAAACCTTGCTAGACGCTTTTCATAATATAGTTAACAATTGGTTTGAAAAATCTAAATTGACTAATTAATTTATTGATTGGATCAATTGATTAAAATTTTTTGTAAAAAAATATTCAAAGCTCTTTTTTATAAAAAAACTTCTTGACAATTTTTTTTAAAAACCTTACAGTGAAAATGAATATTGAATTTTTAGTATTTTTTTTTGTGTTCGTTAAAAATATTAAATATTTAATTTTATATTCTAAAGTGGAGGTATAAAGTTATGGCAGTTGCAAAAAAGAAAAAAACTGTTGCTAAAAAGAAACCAGCAGCAAAAAAGAAAGTTGTAGCTAAGAAGAAGACTGCAGCTAAAAAGCCAGCGGCTAAGAAAAAGACTGTAGCTAAGAAGAAGACTACGGCTAAAAG